>Ga0206936_1081_pt2 | contig 28516 bp, 31 predicted proteins | sample Alteio_BWOrgHeat_14_FD_152922 | JGI IMG/M metagenome (GOLD analysis project Ga0206936, IMG submission 152922) | Enriched cells from forest soil in Barre Woods Harvard Forest LTER site, Petersham, Massachusetts, United States -... | ecosystem: Environmental > Terrestrial > Soil > Temperate forest >... | reverse complement strand
GTTGAAGGCGACAGCTACAGCGGGGTCGGTCGTTACCGAAATCGCTTGGGTGCCGATACCGCGAAGCTGGATGCTGTAGCCGCTGAAATTTGTCTTGGTGAAGCTCATATTGGGAACCTGTTTGATCAAGTCCGGTCCACCTGCGGTTTGCGTGGCAGTCAACTGCTCTTGGGAAAGCGCCGTGATCGAAATCGGGATCGACTGCACATCCGCGCCACCAAGCTTTGACGAGGTGACCGTGACGGTTTCGACGGCGGCGCGCGGTGGAGGTGCGGCCTGTGCGAGTTGGACGGACGGAAGAACAACTGCCTCGCTCTCGTCGTCCCGCGAAATGCTTATGGCGCCGGACGGCGTTCGCCGCGGCCGGAAACCTGTACCCGACAAAATGTGGGACAACGCAGCATCGGCCGCCAAATCGCCTTGCGCGCCTTGTGAGGAAACACCTTTGACCGCGGCAGGGACATACATCACAGAGACGCCGGCCTGTTTCATGTAGGCCGTCAGCGCGGTGTTCAGATCGCCACGCGGCACATTGAAATCCTGTGCTTGCGCGTGGGCGGCAAAGAGAAGCGCCAGGCAGACACCACCTACGAGAGCTGGTCTTGAACGATTGGGCATTCTATCCCCCCTTTTGTAACCTGCGCACAACAGACGCTGTTTGATTGATCCCGACACGATCAACGTGAGATCACAATTTCTCCATCGCGACGATCGACTTTCAGCCCCAGCAACTGGTGCGCCAATTGGACGAAGTCTTCGATCCCTGTCGTTGGAAACGCGGCACTGATTTTCATCTGAGCAGCGGCCTGATCGGCAACAACGACCTTATGGGCGTTGTAGCGGTTGATCTCGTCGGCGGCCTCGCGGAGCGAAGCGTTCTCGAAGACGAGCATCCCTCGCCGCCAACCCAATTCGTCCGCCAGAATCTGGGTGGATTTTCTTGTTGTCCTGATCTGATTGTCGGAGACTACCAACGAGTCTCCCGGTATCAGCACGATAGGTGACTGCGCCCGCCCGTCCGCCGAGTCGAAGGCTGCACGCCCTTCGACAAGCGCCACTTCGAGCCGATTGGGTTCGGAGCGTATGAGAAACTTCGTTCCCAGATCGGTGACGCGGTGGTTGCCGGCGATCACGGTAAAGGAGTTTGAGCTATCGTGTTTGATAATGAAAAAGGCTTCGCCTTTGACGAGCTTGACCAGCCTGCGGGTGTCCGTGTGGCTTGTTTTCAATATCGTGCCGGTGTTCAGCTCAATCCGCGACCCGTCCGCGAGTTTGATGGTTTCGTGCTCACCGACAGCGGTCGCATAAGTGGTTTCGAGAGGAGCCTTGAAATATTGCTCTGCGCCGATGCCCGCTGCTGTGACGACAACGAGAGCCGCCGCCGTGCGCATCCACATCAGCGATATCCAGCTTCGTTTCGCGCTACGCCCTGCAGGTCTCGAAGACCGCAAGGCCGTCACCCTCGCGGTACGACTCCACGCGACTTCCAATCTGGTGTAGGCGATGCGGTGCGCCAGCGATTCCGCGAGCCAAGCGTCAAGCGCCGCCTGCTCGTGCTCCGTCCATGTCCAGAATTCACGACGCTGAATCCAATCCGCGGCTTGCTCGGCAACGTCCTTTGCACTTGGCGCGGCGACCTCCTGGCCTGACAGGTCGCTCATCGCTTTCCTCCGGGCGAAACCCCTTCGCCATGCAATGTTTCGGCAACGGCGTAGATGCCTTTTGCAAGGTGTTCGGAAGCCGTCTTCTCCGAGATGCCCATCCGCGCGGCGATCTCACGGCCTGTCAGTCCTTCGACCCGACCTAGGACAAAAGCCTCGCGACAACGGGGCGGAAGATGATCGATTGCGGCCTGAAGCCGGCGGAGTTCATCGCGGGCGATTGCCGCGCGTTCCGGGCTGGGAACATCCATCGCAATTCCCGTCACGTCAAGGTCGGTAATCGCTTCGATTGGTACGACGCGCTCCCTGCGGGCCCGATTGATGAGCAAGTTCCGCGCGGTGGCCAAAACAAACGGCCTGACATGGTCGGGGAATTCTTTCTGCGCCGCCTCGCAGACCCGCAGATAGACATCCTGGCGGAGATCGTCGATGTCATCCTTGTTCCGCCAGTTGCTTCGCAGGAAGTGCATCAAGGTCGGCTCCATGGGCAACACTTCGCGCGCAAACCAGACCATCACCTCAGCCGTGCTCACGCTTGCACCCGAACGGGGCGGTCCCGCGTCTTCACGACTGGTTTCCGGTATCTCGATCATCCCCCGCCAGCATCCTGCGTTCTGAGGGTTCAACACCAAAGCTATACTTGAGAGACAAACAAGACTCGGAAAGTTGAGGGTGTGCGCCCAAATAATTTTGGTTCGCGGCAGGAAGCGCGGACCTGGGCTGGTTCGGCGGGTTAGAATATTATTACAATGGCAGCCTTCCCGGGGCGCGATCTCCTTGCCGTTGCAAGGTTGCGGGGGAATATCTAGTAAATCTGATGCGGCTTCTGGCTATTACCTCGTCGCAGTGATTTTGACTGGTTGATTTGTTGTCAGTTTAGGACTGGAAGATTTTCTGGAGCGATCAGGAGCTCGATGCTGCGGGGGGCGCCCGGGGTCCGTCGAATGAAGCCTTGTCGCTCGAGGGTGAGCACCATGGTGTGGACCGAGGGTGGGCTTACGCGGAAATATCGCTGCAGGTCGGCTTCTGCGGGTGGGTGGCCGTTGAGGCGGCCATAGGCGTAGATAAAGGCCAGATACTGGCCTTCTTTGTCGGTGAAGCTGGGTCGAGGGGGCGAAGCATCCACGTCACATAGTTTGATTCAACTGGGTCTCGAATCACAAGGAGGCCGAGATGAACATCCGCTATCGCGTGGAATTGAGCCAAGCCGAAGCTATGCATTTAACCGCACAGCAAGCATGATCCACTATAACTTTGAGCTACCCTCCAGCCATGTGCCGACCACGTACGGAAGCCTGATACCGGCGGCGAGATTGGCGGACGGAGCCTTGACTCCCGACGGCCCATTACGGAAATCCGATGCTGATAGTCGCGAATGGGCCGTAGAAGCTCCGATTCTCCTTTTGCGCTGTATCGATGCCGCCGTCCATCGCGCCGAGGAAGAAGTCGGCGCGGTAGCCGAGGCTGACCTTGGCGTTGACAAACTGAAGCGATGCACCGACGAAACCTCCGATGTTCGGCACGATGAGGGTTCGCATTCGCTGATGGTCTGCCGAATGCTGATAGAGAGTGTATGCGGGTTTGAATAAATATAGGTATGGATGAAAGTGGGCCGTCGTTTGATGATGAACGGCAGCCTTCTGCCGCCCAAACAGAAGTGCGGCGTTCAAGCCCCAGTCGAGGGCTACATCGATGGTTTGGCGATTGCCCAACACCGGCTGGGAGGCGTTCCAGGCGAGCGACGGGCCGACGCCACGGAAGCTTCGCGTGGCGCGGACCGAGCCTTCGTTGGTGTGAAAGATTTGACCAAAGGGAAAGTGATGACGAGTGGCAAGGGGAAACGGAGGAAAAATGACAGAACCAAAATCTCTGTAGTTGAAATGCCAATCGGGATCCGATTTTAGCATGATATTAGATTTACTAGAGAACTGAGCAAAACGGACTCCCAGGCTGATGGTCGAAGAGCCGCTTGCGCCAAACATTCCGAGGCCCACATCCTTACCGGCCTGGAAGTCCAGGACAGCATCGCTTCCATCGCTTTGCGCTTTGGTATCGATGAACTGCGCCGCAAGTACTTTTCCGAACACAGAGCCTAAAGAAGGAAACGATCTAGGATAGCTTTGCTGGTGAACATGCTTGTTGCCGTTGGTTCGGCCGTAGCGAACCGCAGCGGAAAACACCCAGTCCGTATCTTGCGGTTCGAACGAGATTTTTCCTTCAAGTCCGGTGCTGTATCGGGGATCGCGTTCGAGGCTTAAGGGGGAAATCGTTTCGGGGCCGGGTCTTGGTGAGGCAAGAATAAAGGGCGGGGCAAAGCGTTCCTCACCGCTGTCCACGCGCTCCAACTGCCCGCCCAGTTCGATCCATACCGTGGGATGATCGCTGTCGCCATCCGCAGCTTTTGCTTCACCGGCTGCGTATACTGAGCCGAGCAACGCGACCGCGGAAACTGTGGCCAATAGCTGCCAACGGAAATCTCTGCGGTCGCCAATCGTGTTCATTAGTTCGCTCATCGGGTCCCCTTACCAATTCTTCGTGACGCGGACACCGATCAGCTTGGGATCGGTCAGGAACACATTGGTGGTCAACCCCGAGTCGTCGCTGTTCAGGAAATCGCCGGTGATGGCCGTGGTATCAAAGACATTCTTGTCGTAGAGCATCACCTGCCAGCCGTTCTGGTTGGTGAAGATCAGCGTCAGATTAACATTGGTGTAACCGCGCAGACGGTCATATGGATTGTCGTTGAAGACACGCGCCCAGGAATAATCCTGCCAGTAATAGTCGCCTCGCAACGTGCCCGCCCAATCCGGTGCGATCGGCAGCGTGTATTGCGCACCGAACGAGACCGTAAACGGCGGCGCGTTGGGAAGCTTGTTGCCGCCCAGGTACTTGTTGAAACCCTCGCCATTATTGGGCGCGGTTGACGAATCGAAGCCAGCGTAACCACTAATCGGCACGCCATTGGCGTCAAGCATGGGATTGGAAACATAAGGTGCATCTGTTACAGGATCGACGTGCGAGCCATATGCTAAGCCGCAAGAGTGCGCTAAGTTGGTAGGATCGTTATTACCGTCCTGCAGCAATTCCGCAACGACATAGACGGGCAGGATGCAGTTGGAAGCTTGCGTCACGAAGGGTTTGACTACCACCCAGCCGGAATGATTCGCGCTGTCGGCCCGGTCCATTAGATCGACAGCCTGACCTCCTTTGGCAAGCGCGGTATCTTCCCAGCCGCCTGCAAAGTTGAAGCGTAGGCCCGGCGTGGGTTCCCAGGTCGATTCGACCTCAGCTCCTTTTACGTGAGCATCGAAATTTAGATTGATCGAGGTGCGGTCGACGATTTCCGAGATCTGATAGTTCTCATAATTGTAGTAGAACACATCAGCGTTCAGCGTCAACGATCCGTCCAGCAAAGTATTCTTGGAGCCAAGTTCGAACGCGTCGACGAATTCCGGCTTGAACGTCAGCGGGTGGATAGGGTTTGTGATGTCGCCATTTACGGCCTGACCAAATGTCAGAAGCACCGCGCCCGGCGGGTTCGCACCTCCCGCTTTGTAGCCATGTGCATAGGACGCATACACCAGAGTCTGGTCTGTAAAATCGAGTTTTGGTGTCCAGTTCGCGGCGGCGCGGCCCGTCAGCTGGTCCCATTGCTGATTGACGATAGCCGTCGTGGGATAGCCATAGCCCTCGACCAGAAGCTCGCTCGGGATATCGGTGAAGTGCTTCTGGTCTTCCGTCCAGCGCAGGCCGCCCGTCAGCTTAAGATCGTTCAGTACATTGTAGTAGGCCTCGCCGAAGGCGGCGTAGGAATTGAGTGTATAAGGATTTTGGCTCAGGAAATAATTGTGGCCCTCATTGTTGAGGCGCGTAATCGGGTTAGGGTCTATGTAGCCGCAAAATACGTCAGTCGGGTCATGTTTCACGAAGGGATTTACGTTGTTGAATCCCCCCGGCAGACATTCCGAATTATCCGTGACCCCCGGTACCCATGAGGTTTTAGGTAGGCTGTAAACGCTTTCGCTGGCTTCCGTCAGGGTAAGGGTATTGATGAAGACGTAGTAGTTTTCTTCTGTTTCGTAATGCAGGTAATTGCCGCCGGCGCTGAAGTTGAACGGTCCGCTGAAATTCGACGCAATCCGAAACTCCTGGCTCAACTGCCACGCATGTTCATCCGACAGGTCTTCGGCAACTAGCCTGTCACTGCATCCCAGTTGCGGGTCGCAAAAAATGCCGCTGGGGCTTCCATTGATGACAGGACCATTGGGATCGGGAAGCAATGCATTTGTGTTGCCGCCGGGACGAGACAAGCTAGCATTATAGTTAAAGGCACCCGGTGCGGTGTTAAACCGGTTATAGTCTTCTGCTGACCGTAGAAAGTCGTGATTAAATCCGGTCTGCGACGTGAAGGTGAGCGCCGGGGTTATAGTATAGTCGGCGTTGAGCTCGACGACGTCGTTCTTGGCTTTATACACTGGATTGATCGACGACTCGATCACGCGAAGATTGCGCGATTGGATGGTGCTTGCGTATGGATCGAACAGACCGTCAATGACAGCGTCCTGCAGCGGCGCGCCAAGATTTGAAAGCGGACCGTAATAGGGCAGTATTAAACCGTTCGGTACTTCGAATGCGGATGGCGAATACAGCGAAGTCGGCGAGCAGCCCTGGCTCAAGTAATTTTCTGGATAATATACAGATTCACGATAATCGATGACCGGCACGCCGCCTACCTCGGTGGGACTGGGGTCGGTCTTGCACAGTTGCTTGGCCGTCCGCATCCGGTCGTCGTCTTCGGAGAAATGCTCCCAGACGAGCGTGGCCTGCAGGTTTTCGACCGGCTTCAGGGCGACCGAGACACGGCCGGACCAGAGGTCGCGGCCGTCGATGCGGCTGTCTGTGAGCGAGTTGAACGAATAGCCCTGCCGTTTGGTCCATTCCCCCGCGACGCGAATATCCAGACGATCGTCAACGATCGGCAGATTAATCATGCCCTCGAAGCGGCGCTGGTGATAGTTGCCCAACTCGCCAGACGCCATCGCCTCGAATTGATCGGTTGGTTTCGCGGAAACGAGATTGACCACCCCCGCCGTCGCGTTGCGGCCGTAAAGCGTTCCTTGTGGGCCGCGCAGCACCTCTACTTGGCTGACGTCGTAGAATTCCTGCTCGAAGAAATGATTGCGGATGAACGGAATATCATTCAACGCCACTGCTACTGCAGGGTCAGTGGTAACCGAGATGGCTTGTGTTCCAATGCCGCGGATCTGGATGCTGTAGCCAGTGAAATTGGTCTTGGTGAACGTCAGGTTCGGCACTTGCTTGACGAGATCGGGCCCACCCGCCGTCTGCGTCGCCGTCAACTGTTCCTGCGACAACGCCGTGATCGAAATCGGAATGCTCTGGACATCCGCGCCGCCAAGTTTCGAAGATGTGACCGTTACGGTTTCGACGGCAGGGCGGTTGGGTGCGTTCGCCTGAGCCAATTCAATCGGCGTAACAATCTCTGACGAACGATCGCGAACAATTGTAATCAAACCAGAGTCGCGGTGGGCGACAAAGCCTGTTCCAGCAAGAATCCGCGAAAGCGCTTCATCGGCCGAAAGGTCACCTCTTACGCCATTTGTGCGTACTTTACTCGCGGCTGTCGCTGATAGCGCGAGCGGCACGCCGGTCTGGGCGGTATAAGCACTTAGTGCAGTCTCAAGATCGCCCGCAGGAATATTGAGGTTTTCTGCGGATGCTGCGGCTGCCAGCGGCAATCCAAATGCAGTGCCGAGCAGAATCACTTTAAGCGTCTTCATACTTCTCATGGCCCCCTCTCCCGGCAGCGTCACGCTGCAATCTTCCGATGTTCGAAAACAACCTGCGTCAGTACGAAATCACGATGTCATTGCTCTTGTTTTCTACATGCGCGCCAAGCACAGCGTGTGCGAAACGCGCAAACAGATCGACATTATTAACCGGGAATGTCCCATCGATCAGTTCCGCTTCGGCAGCGTTGTCGACAACCACAATCTTTCGCGTGTTGTAGCGATTGAACTCATGTGCAGCGTCTGCCAGCGTGGCGCGATAAAACGTCAGCATTCCACGGCGCCAACCAAGTTGATCCGCCAGTTCCTTCTGCGGCTTCTTGATAACGGTCACCGATTGCGGTGTCGCAATCGCTACTTCGCCCGGAGATAGGATGGTGGTGTTCGGCGGACTCAACTTGTCCGTCGATTCGAGGCGAGCCTTACCTTGAAACAAGGTCACTTCGAGACGGTCTGGGGCATCCTTGACCGCGAATTTCGTGCCTAGGTCGGTAACCCGGTGTCCTGCAGCAGTTACGACGAATGGTCTGGTGGCGTTGTGTTTTATGTCAAAGAAGGCCTCACCCTGTTCGAGGGTTACCAACCGCATCGCCTTATCGGCGCGCACGCGAAGGACCGTGTTGGTGTTCAGCTCGATCTGAGAGCCATCAGCGAGCGTGACGGTCTCGCGGCCACCCACCAGAGTCGTAAACGTCTTTTCATTTCCAGAGCCTGCTCCGGAAAACTGATAATACGACGCGCCGACGGCGCTTGCGACGATTGCAGCGGCCGCAATCCGCAGCAATAAAGGCCTGGAATTCTTCGCCGAGCCCCGGTGCTCGGGGCGCGACATCGATGTGCACAATGCGGTAAGGCGCTGAGCATTTTCCCAGACCGCCTTTTGCCGCCAATAAGCGATACGGTGTGCGCGTGCCTCCGCAAGCCAGGCTTCCAGAGCGGCCTGGTCCTCGGCACCCCATGCCCAGAACGACTGACGCTGCAACCAGTCCGCGGCGCAAAGATCAATCTCGGTGGCGCTTTGCTTCTGCCCCAATTGCCGCGACGACGTCATGAGCGCCGCCCCGCGTCGATCGCGTCCCTGAGATAAAGGTCTGTCAGGGCGTGCATCCCCAGCTTGAGGTGCTGTGAGACCGTCCCCTCTGCGATGCCCATCCGAACCGCGATTTCACGTCCGGAGAGCCCTTCGATCCGGCCCAAGATCACCGCCTCACGATGGCGTGGCGGCAGTTTACTAAGAGCGTTCTGAAGTCTACGGAGATCGTCCTTGGCTATAAGCGCCCTATCTTGCAGTGGCGCATCGCCTTCTGTGCTTATCGAGTCTGGATCTGCGATTGCCTCTATCGGAACGACGTTCTCTCTTCGGATAAGGTCAGTGAGGAGATTCCGAGCTGTTGCAAACACGAAGGATTTCGCCGATTTCGGCACATCCACTTCGGCCGCCTCGCAGACACGAACGTAGATTTCCTGACGGAGGTCTTCGATGTCGCTTCTGTCACGCCAATTGCGACGCAGGAACCGTATCAACATGGTCTCCAACGGCAAGACCTCGCGGACGAACCAATCTTCCAGTTCAGCGGCGGTCATTGCCGCGCCTGTAAGGCGCAGATCAGCCTCTTCACGACCTGAATCCAGATTTTCGGCCATCCTCCGCCAGTACCTTGCTTTTTGAGGATCGGGTTTCGAATTTACACCGGTGAAGACGAAGAGGGGCTTGGAAGTTGAGTATCGGTTCGAAAATAATTTTTCGGCCGCCAATAAAATTACTCAGGCCGCAAGAAGCTTGCTGACTGTTTCGGGCTCTAAGGTTCTATTATTGCTAGAAAGTTAACGGCCCAACGCGACCTGGCGCTTGAATTTCAGCCGTCCTTATTTTCCCTAAGCGCAATCGCAGCCTGGAGGGTGGTCTTGGCGCCGAGCTTCGTCTTGGCGCGATCAAGGTGATACTTGGCTGTGGGCCGGCTGATGCTGAGCAGGCGTGCGACCTCTTCGACGGTCTTTCCGCGCGCTGCCCATTCCAGGCACTGCAACCGGCGGCGGCTGGGTGAGACGCCTTCAATGAATAATTCGGTATCGATCATGTTCTGAACCTCCGCGTGGAAGAGATCCTATGCGCTTCACCTCGTCCAAGCGGCTAGGCGCACATTTCGGCCTCACGCCGAGGAATTATCAGTCCGGCACCATAGACGTCATCTGCTCCATCACCAAAGCCGGCGATGCCATGGTGCGCAGCGCCCTCTACGAAGCACCGCATTCCATGCTTACGCGCGCGAAAAGCTTCTCCAGTCTGAAGCGCTGGGTGATGGCGGTTGCCAAACGCCGCGGCCTGGGGCGTGCCACGGTGGCCTTGGCCAGGAAGCTGGCGATCGTTCTGCACCGTATGTGGATGAACGGCACTGACTTCCGCTTCGGCAAAGAGGAGGCACCAGCCGCATAAGGAAAAGAACTCGGGCAGCGCGGAAGTTCTTGCCCGTCCCTTCTCCCGTCGCCGGGAGCGCGAAGCCGATGAAGCCGCAGCATTGGGTGTGCGTCTCGCAAGGATCAGCACGTCCCCAGATAGGCTCTCGGCCTCCATCCCACTGCATCATGTGGCAGCCATGTGCCGACCACGAACGCAAGCCTGATACCGGCGGCGAGATTATCGGACGGGCGCTTGACCCCCTGCGGCCCATTACGGAAATCCGACGCTGATCGTAGCGTACGGGCCACTGAACCCAAGCATACCGGACTTGCGCGCAACAATGCCGTTGTCGACGGCGCCGAAAAAGAAGTCGGCGCGATAGCCGAAATTGACTGCTGCAACCGACCGCCGCACAGAAATAGCCACGAATCCTCCGATATTTGGCGTGATAATCGAACGATCATTCGTCCGATGACCATTTTTGCTGTAAGTCTGAACGTAGCGGGCTGAGAAAAACGTATACTTGCGGTGATATACACCCGTTGTCTGATGGTGGGCCTTTGTTTTTTGTCGGCCAAATAGAACCGCTCCGTTCACGCCAAAATCGAGCACGGCTTCTGTGGTGTCCGGATGTCCGGCGAGCGCAGCGGAAGCATTCCACGACAGAGAAGGTCCCACACCAACAAAACTACGGTCAGCGGCGCCATCAAGGTAGTAATTGTGAAATGTGCGTGCAAACAGCCCGTTGACTTTAACATTGGGCCGCGCCCTGATTACGGTATCAGTGTTCGAAGAGAATTGCGCAAATCGCACACCGGCGTTCAGCACTGATGTGCCGTGCTCGCCGAAAACACCTAACCCGACGTCCTTACCGACGCTGAAATCGACAATGGCGCTGCTGCCTTCTTCCTTGGCAACCGTGTCGGCAAAGTTCGCTTCGTAATTTTTTGCGTTTGGAAGGGTAGGAAGGGAAAGAGGCGCGAATGACTGTTGGTGTACGTGCCTGTTACGATTGGACCGGCCGTAACGAATGGCAGCGCTGAAAATCCAATCCGACCCCTCGGGTTCGAAAGTGAGTTTGCCTTCCAGCCCATGATCGAAGAAATATGGTGCTTTTTGTGCCTGCAAAGGCGAGATGGGCTTAAAGACAGGCGCGTCCGCATTGTTAGCCAAGAACGCCGGCGCAAAGTCCATATCTTGTCCGATGGGATGCTCCAATTGTCCACCAAGTTCTATCCACACTGTAGGGCGTTCGGTATCTTGGTCGGCGGCGCCCGCATCGTTCGCACCAAACATTCCAACCAATGCGATCGATGACGCGGTGGCCAGGAGATTCCATCGCAAATTCCTGGCACCATTTCGTGTGTTCGCCAATTCGCTCATCATCGCCCCCTTACCAGTTTTTTGTGACGCGGATGCCGATCAGTTTCGGATCCGTCAGAAATATGTTGGTGGTCAAACCTGAGTCATCGCTGTTCAGGAAATCGCCGGTGATGGCTGTCGTGTTGAACACGTTCTTGTCGTAGAGCATCACCTGCCAACCATTCTGGTTGGTGAAGATCAGGGTCAGGTTGACGTTGGTGTACCCGTGCAGACGATCATAGGGATTGTCGTTGAACACCCGTGCCCAGGAATAATCCTGCCAGTAATAGTCGCCGCGTAACGTGCCGGCCCAATCCGGCGAAATCGGGACGGTGTATTGTGTGCCGACAGAGACCGTCAGCGGCGGTGCATTGGGAAGCTGGTTGCCTGCCAGATTCTTACTGAAGCCCTGACCATTGTTCGGTGCCGTCGTGGGATCGAACCCTGCGTATCCCGATATAGGGCCTGTTTGCACGCAACCAGGCGGCGTGCTGAGGGCATTATACGTGGTGCACTCGAGTGCCGGGTTTGGGACATAGGGAAGATCAGTAACAGGGTCGAGATGTGGAATCGCATTATAGGCGGCGCCGCAATCCTGTATAAAGGATCCCGTTGATGCCTCGGCTCCCTGGGTCGTCCCGTACAACAAACTCGCCGCGACGACATAGGTCGGGAGAATGCAGTTCGAGGCCTGGCCGATGAAGGGCTTGATCACTATCCAATTTGGATTACCCGCCGTGCGGTCCATCAAATCCACGGCTTGGTCGCCCTTGGCGAGTGCCGTATCTTCCCAGCCGCCGGCGAAATTGAACCGCAAGCCCGCAATCGGCTCCCAAGAACCTTCAACCTCCGTACCTTTTACATGTGCATCAAAGTTCAAATTGATCGACGTCCGATCAATAATCTCGGAGATCTGATAGTTTTGATAATTGTAGTAGAAAACGTCTGCGTTCAGCGTCAGCGCCCCATCGAGCAATGTGTTCTTGGTTCCCAGTTCGAATGCGTCGACGAATTCGGGTTTGAACGTCAACGGATGTATCGGATTAGAGTTATCACCTGGTTCAAAGCTGATCAAAATCGGTCCCGGTGGATTGGCGCCGCCAGCCTTGTAGCCATGAGAATAGGAACCATAAACCAGGGTCTGGTCGGTGAAATCGAGTTTTGGAGTCCAGTTGACGACGGCGCGGCCGGTGAACTGATCCCATTGCTGATTCACGACGCCTGAAGAGCCGTAGCCATATCCCAGGACAAGAACCTCACTCGGAAATTCCGTGAAATGTTTCTGATCCTCGGTCCATCTCAAACCGGCAATCAGCTTGAGATCCGAAAGCAGATTGTAGTTGGCTTCTCCAAAAGCGGCATAAGAATTGAGCGTGTATGGGTTCTTGCTCAGAAAATAGTTGTGACCCTGATTGTTGATTTGGCTAAGCGGATTTGGATCGGTGTAGACGCAATCGTTATCCGTGGGGATACCACCATTCTGGTAGCCGGGAGCGTGATATTGATAGCCGCCCCCGCCAGTGTTGCCAGACGCAAGTTGCTCGACAATGCAGGCGGGCCCGTGGCCAAAGAGAGCGACGCTCGCGGAATTCGCGTTTATGAAGACATAATAGTTTTCCTCGGTCTCGTAGTGCAGATAGTTACCGCCAGCGTTGAAATTCAGAGGGCCTGAAAAATTCGATGTCAATCGAAATTCCTGGCTCAGCTGCCAGGCATGTTCATCAGACAAATCCTCAGCGACGAGTCTATCGCTACAGCCGAGTTGCGGATCGCAATAAACACCATTGGCGTCTGTGACCCCGCCCAAATTGGGGACGAATATCCCCGGCTGGGTGTTGTACCGGTTATAGTCTTGCGTCGAATACAGATAATCCTGCCCAAATCCTGTTTGAGACGTGAATGTCAGCGAGGGCGTGACGTTATAATCGACATTCAGTTCAACAACGTCGTTCTTCGCACGATAGGTGGGATTAAGCGCCGATTCGAATACTCGCAAATTCCGCGATTGCGTTGTGCCGGCATAGGGGCTAGCGGTGTTACTGATACTTCCAATAAATTCTCCGGCTGCGATGAACGGCAGCGCATACCCATTTACCACCTGGAACGATTCCGCCGAATAAAGTGAAGCGGGTAGGCAACCCTGAGAGAAATAACCACCTTGATCGACTTGGGCCTGGGAGCCGCCACCGCCGGGAGGTACACCAGCCCCATCCACAGTCGCCGGTATCGGAGCGGTCTTGCAAAGCTGTTTGGCGCTTCTGATACGCCCGTCGTCCTCGGAGAAGTGCTCCCAGACCAAATATGCTTGAACGTCTTGAACAGGCTTCCATCCGATCGTCACACGCCCGGACCACAGGTCGCGATTGTCCGTGCGGCCATCGGTCAATGTATTGAAAGAATACCCCTGCCGTTTGGTCCATTCACCGGCAACACGGATATCCAGCCAATCATCCACGATCGGGATATTGATCATACCCTCAAACCGTCGTTGATGATAATTTCCGAAATCGCCCGACGCCATCGCCTCGAACTCATCTGTGGGTTTTGCCGACGACACATTGACGACCCCCGCCGTGGCATTGCGGCCGTAGAGTGTTCCCTGCGGCCCGCGCAGAACTTCCACGCTGCTGACGTCGTAAAATTCCTGCTCGAAGAAATGATTGCGAATGAAGGGGATGTCGTTGAAGGCGACAGCCACAGCGGGGTCGGTTGTTACTGAAATTGCCTGCGTGCCTATACCGCGAAGCTGTATGCTGTATCCGCTGAAGTTGGTCTTGGTGAAGCTCATATTGGGAACCTGTTTGATCAGGTCCGGCCCCCCAGCAGTTTGCGTGGCAGTCAACTGCTCTTGGGAAAGAGCCGTGATCGAAATCGGGATCGACTGCACATCCGCGCCGCCGAGCTTCGAAGACGTTACCGTGACGGTTTCGACGGCAGCTCGTGGCGGGGCGGAAGCCTGAGCGATGGTAATCGGTATTGAAACGTCAAGAGACGAACTCGATCCGCCGGGAACAATCATTAGCGCGCCAGACGGACGTCGACGAACGTCGAAGCCCGTGCCGCTCAAGATTCGTACCAATGCCGTGTCGGCCGAGAAGTCGCCCTTGACACCCCGTGAGTGTGCGCCTCGCACCACGTCCGCTGAAATGATCAAGGAAACGCCCGTTTGCTGGATATAGCGATCCAGCGCGGCTGAGAGGTCGCCCGACGGGATATCAAAGGATTCTGCAATTGCTGCCGTGGTGAGCATGGCGGCGCAAGCTCCCGCCAACAACCCGGCTTTCAATCTTGGAAAGTCTCTCATACTGCCCCCTGTCTCATTGTGCTCGTTGCTCGCGTTACGAATTCTTTCAACGCGAAAGCGTGACCAACCCGTCGTTATGTTTCACATGAAGCTTGAAGTAGGCCTCGGTCGCGTCGGCAAAGGCTGCAACATCGTTCGCGGCGAAAGCCCCGTAGATTCTCAGTCGCGCAACTGCCGGATCGGATATGATGATCTGGGTTCGGTTGTAGCGATTTAATTCGCTCGCTGCTTCGGCAAGCGTTAGATAGCGGAACATGAGAATACCTCGCCGCCAGCCAAGCGTATCCGCTAGTAATGTCTCATTCTTTCTTGTGACCGAGATGTGGCCTACACGAACTGTCGCAACATCTCCGGGGTTCAATTCGGCAGTCGAAGCTGATTGGCCGGCTTGATTTGTGTCTAACCGTGCGCGCCCCTCCAACAAGGTCACTTCGAGCCGGCTCGAGAAGCGACGGATGGTAAATTTTGTGCCGAGGTCTGTGATGCGATTTTCGCCCGCAATGACCACGAAAGGGTGTCTCGTATCGTGCTTGATTTGGAAATATGCCTCACCCCTGTCGAGCCAAGCCGAGCGTTGGCCCTTCTCCCGTGAAAGGCGCAATGTCGTGTCGGTGTTCAACTCGATTTGCGAGCCGTCCCCCAACGAAAGGACTTCCCGATCTCCGACCGCCGTCTGGTAGAGCGCATATTCCGAGCCGAACAGATATTTTGCGGTCAAAAATCCGATGACGGCCACAAGCGACAACCCAACTGCAGCTCTAAACAGTAGAGGCGACCAAACGTTGCCTACCCTGCGTAAGCTGGGCTTGATGGCCCGCAATCGCTCTGTCCGACCAAGCAGCGCCTCAAGGCGCATGAAGGCAACTTGGTGCGCCAGCGATTCGGCTAGCCATGCATCTAGTTTCGTTTGATCTTCCTCGCTCCAGTTGCGCCAATCCCGACGCTGGACGAGCCAGTTTGCGGCTTCCGCCTCAACCAGGTTCGCTCTGCGTGCCTCGTATTCTTGGGGGTTTGCGTCGCTCACGGCTTTGCTTTCATATCGGGGGGTTCGCCGTACACGATGTCGGCAAGCGCGCGTACAGCGTCACTGAGATGCGCGTTGACGGTTTTCTCTGCTATGCCCATTCGCGCTGCGATTTCTCGTCGTGATAGATCCTGGACCTGCAGCAGCAGAAACGCTTCGCGGCTGCGCTTTGGCAGACGTTCGAGCGCTGCGTTTAGGCGACGAAGCTCATCGCGAGCGATTAAACTCCTGTCCGGTCCGGGTTCGTCCGAGATCGCTTCATGGTTATCGAGATCGGCAGCTGCTTCTATTGGAACGATCCGCTCCCTGCGTACCCGATCGATAAGGATGTTGCGCGCCGTTACGAAGACGAAGGCCTTGGCGGATACCGGAATCTCGTGGCGGGCCGCCTCAAATACGCGCATATACACATCTTGCCGGATGTCACCAACATCGCTTTCGTTTCGCCAGTTGTGTCGCAGGAACTGCATCAATGCCGCCTCCAGCGGCAAAACCTCGCGCACAAACCACGACTCCGCTTCGGGCGCGCCCATCCCTGCACCCTGGCCGTGTGCGTCAGCGGATTTGTTTTTGCTGTCAGGGTTGTCGACCATCCTAGTCCGTGGAAGGTCCGCCTCCAGCCTACATCTATGGAGACGATGGGGGCACGCGATTGCCTAGTCGGATGCGAAAATAATTTGGATGGTCGTTGAAATCCATTTTCGGGGGTTAGAAATCACAGGAACGCTGGGGAATTTCTATTGCGTGGAAAGAAACTTGCGGACGGCCGCGGGCTCCAAGGTTCGAATGTTTCAGTGGATCTACGCCATGACCACGCGGGGCACGGCCGCACCCGGCCGCCTACGTTTTGACGGTCAGGCCCCCTAGCGCGCCGAACGGCGCCGCGTGGCCGAAAACGTCCCGCGACGACCGTGCCTACCTCTCAGTCAAGCTTGACGATCCGAGCTTCACGGCGCCGATCTACGCCAACCTCTTCGACGACGAGGACGGCGAAGGCTACACCCTGATCTGGTCGCGCAGCCGTAAGCAGAACGGCGAATAGGCTCGCCCACGCAACGCCCCACCCGGCGACGGGCGGGGTGAGCGTGGCAGCTCGCGCACAATTCTGTCATGTGCGTTTCGTCATCTGCACAGTCGCAACGTCCGTATCGTGCTTCGCGTTACGACTTCGTGCGCTTGCGCCTTGGAGCCCTTGTGAGCGTCTCCGGCGACGAGCTGCTGCTGCCTTCGTCCAGAAAGGCGGCCGGGCGACACTCAAGCGCCTGTGCCACCTGCCATAGCGTCAACCGCGTCACGTTCTGCTGACCACGTTCCATGCTGCTGACATGGGCGCGATCGACGCCCATGCGCTCGGCGACGGCCTCCTTGCTGAGCCTTGCGCCCAAGCGGAAACGGCGAAAATTCCGGCCGAAGATTTTGCGAATATCCATCCGCAGGATGGATGGCTCGCCGCGTATTCTATGTCGCGTATCCTATGATTTTCTTGCCGACTTGATTTTACATATTTAGCGTATTATATGTATTTCGGTCGATTGGAGTCCCAATTTATGGCAACGAAGAAACGCGTCGTTACCTCGGCAGGCGAATTGGTACGCAAGTTTTCGCATTACAGCGATGTGGCCTTGGCGGAGCCTGTCGTAGTGACCAAGAACGGCCGCCCTCGGAATGTTTTGATTTCCGTGGAGGAATATGAGCGGCTTAAGCAGCGCGATCAGCAAGCGTTCCGTGCCGCTGATACGCCGGAAAGATTTCTTGCCGATATCGAGGCGCTGGCGAGCGGTAAGCGTTGAATCTCACGCCTCCAGAACACGGCTCCGTCATCCGCTATGCCTATCTTTGGACCGACGAACATAGCAGCGGCCGTGAAGAAGCACGCAAAGATCGTCCTGCTGTTGTTCTCGCATTGTCGATGCGCACGAGCGATGGACAAACCGAGGTTCTCGTTCTCGCCGTAACCCATACGCCGCCGGCAAATCCATCTGATGCGGTGGCCTTGCCACCCGCTGTCAAAAGGCGTCTCAAGTTGGACGACGATGCGTCGTGGATCGTCACGACGGAAGCCAATGCGTTCATCTGGCCGGGTCCCGACATACGCCCGATCACGACCAGCAAACCTTCAATCATCGTATACGGAAATATCCCCGCTGATTTGCTGCAGGTCGTGGCCCGTTCTTTTCTTGCAAATAGGAAACGACAACAGGCACAGATCGTCGCGCGCACCAGTTGACTCGACCATCGCCGCATAGCGCTTTTTGGTAGCGGTGGGCTGGGACGAAGCGGCGCAGGTCGAAGTCCTGATCATTCAGCGCTGCGTTCTGCAAATTTTTTTCGGTCGCCAGACCAGACTCCCGTGTACGCTCTCATATGCTGTCATGCGCTATGGTATGCTGTGGTGCACTTCGTGCCCCAGCCGACGCATCCTCGGCATCATTGACTTCGCAGCCACGAGAGCAAATCTACGCACAGCGGACGATGGAAGATCGATATGCCCGAGCACGAGCCCAAGAAAATCCTGCGCATGCGGACGGTTTTGGAACGCACCGGACTCAGCTGGTCCACGCTCTATCGCAAGATGCGCAACGGCACGTTTCCCAATCAGGTACAGCTCAGCGAGCATTGCTGTGGCTAGCGCGAGTCCGCCATCAATCGTTGGATTGCCGATCCTGCGTCCTACAGGGAAGAACAGGTTGCGCCGGCCGGCCGCGACGGACGTTCAGGCCAATGCCTGCTTTCGTAGTGGGACGATCTTTGCGGTCTTTGGCGTGAGACGTTCTCGGCATTGCAGGAGGAGCTTGGCTACACGAGTAACATGAGCGGATAAACACACTGCACTGAGCTACGCCGCTGCGGAAATTGAATTAGAAATCGCAGCGCGAAGTTTATCAGCATCGGAATCATTTGCTTGAAGTTGCTGTGCCAGCAAGCGCAGCAGTTGCTTATCCGAGTTCGTTCGATTTTTGTTTCGTGCGTTGGCCTTGGATTGCCTCGTACCGTCGGATTTGCCTTCAAGAGCGGCCGCGATTTTCTTGCCGACACGGTTTGCAGCGCGCTTGGAAGGGTCGCGCTGTACATGCTCGTAAATCGCGGTGGATCTCAGATTGGCGTGACCGAGGATGGCTCCGGTCAAGGCAAGCGCTTCGCCTGTCGATGTGGCTGTCGAGCCCATGGTGTGTCGTAGCGTATGCGGCGTGCCCCCCGGAAGCTCGGCCTTCTTGATGGCTCTGTTCCAAACACTCTTGGTTCCCTGGAAATGACCCACGCCGCGGTCAGCTGGAAAAACAAATTCGGAAGCCTTGTTCTTGGCAAGGGGGGCCAGAAGCGATTGCGCGGCGACAGCGAGGGGGCGGACCGACTTACCGGTTTTGCTCTCGTCGAGCTGCAGGAGGCCTTCGTCAAGATCGACCTCTGACCATTTCAAGGCCGCGATCTCCTGGGACCGACAACCAGTCAGCGCCCACAGACGGGCAATGTTCAGTGCCTTTGGATTGGCCCCCCGCTTCGAGTTCGCCCAGCGCCTTGCCCAGGCGCGTCAATTCTTCGAAGGTGAGGAACCGCGTTTTGTGATTGTCTGTCTTGCGGACTGCGGGTTTTCGCAAGGGTTGCGATCTACAAGTTCGCCTCGCTTGGTAAAGCTGAAGACGGCCGACAGGTCGCGGAATACCTTGCGCGCAGCGCCAGCGCCGCCACGGACCATGATGCGCGTGAACCTGGTTCTTCCTCTTTGGGTCGAACGAGTCATGGTGGCATTGCCGGCGCAACATCGGCTTGCCGCGCACGAGATCGTTTATTGGATCGAGCTCAAGAACGAGCGCTTCATACTGAGTCGCTGCGATCCGGGCCCCGAGATTCAGGATTTGCTGATTGCGAAACTCACCGCGGCTGGCGACCGGCCATTGGTAGACAGTCACGATGTGAGCCGCGAGACCATCTTGAGCATGGTCGGTATTGGCCGAGGTGTCAGTCTGCTTTGCGAGGCCATCACTGGAGCTACTCATGCGGGCGTGGTCTATCGAGAAGTGCGCGAAGCCAATGGTTCGAGCTGGATTGGACAAAGCGCCTGTTGGCGCAACGATAACGCCAATCCCGCATTGCTGCGGTTCGTCGATGTGCTCAAGGCACGTTATCCGTCAGCAGGTGCAGGTTGAGGCGCCTATGTTTTTGTGGACGATTTGCGAGCTTTCGCAAAGCCACGGTCGGTTGCCATGAGCGCGCCAGCATGGGCGGGATCAGTTTCGCGGACTCCAACGCATTCTGTTCCGTCTCGCCGCGGCACGAGGCCGGTCGTTGAACGAAAGCAGATATGTGAAACATGTGAAATAACATCGAGATGGGGCCGCCACAGACGCCGGTCGGCGCTACGTTCATCCCAATTCCCCAAGCAGGCCTGCGTGCGCTTCGGCGTAGCGCACCGGAGCTTATGGACATTTCTGTTCATTGAGATCGGCAACGGAAATAATATTTCCTCGATTTCGCAGCCCGCGCTCCGTTCGGTAGGTCAGAGGAGCAAATTTTCTGTGCGCGGGATATGTTTGATGCCCGGCGCGCGTCAAAAGGACAGAAAGTTGCGCGAAACCCGGTCGAGATGCACCACTCTGGCGGTCTGCCATGGTCCTTGTCCATTTACCTCCATCCCTCTGGGGCCAACGACGTACTTCTAAGGTTAGATGCCCTGCCCTTGCGGCAACAGCCACGAATACCCGCCAGCCATGCGCTCCCCGTCACACTGAATGACATGGTGGGCGTGGTCGCGCAGATGCTCATTGGGATCGTACCAATCTTCCTGCACACGTTTTGCCTTAAAGAGCGTCAAAACGATTTTCTTGTGGGGCTTGCGGGCGAAGCACCGTGTCTGCGCAGGTCTTCGCACACGAAGGCCAAAGCCGCTCCAGTGCGTGGGATAACCAAGCTTCGCAATTGATCCAGGCGAGCGATTTGCGGGTTTTGGATGCCCAGAACGGCGTCAAGCTGCGTGTCGGGCGAGTCGTTTGAGAGCTTTCTCGCCAAATTCATCGACAAGAAGTAGGAACGCTCGGGCGGCCGCCGACGGTATTTTGCGGCCTTGCTCCCAATCTGCGATCAGCCTGTGCGGAATGCCTGTCGCGGCTCCGAACGCTGCTTGCGTGAGGCCGAGATCCGAACGAATGCGCGCCGCATCGACGTCGTTGGGTTGGATGGTCACGAGCTGCGTGGGATCAGCCTCGAACGTATCCTGATCATTCGCGAGCGCGCGGCTTACTTCTTCGTCCGTTTGCGATGCCGCGACCTTGGTAGCCTGCTCGGCGGCGCGGCGAATTTCTTCCGTGTTAGGCCTATGGATTGCTTTACGAGTCGGTGCGGCTTTGCGAGATGTCTTGGCAACAGCCTTTCTACGGATAGACTTTGGCATAGGCTTGACGCTCCTTTTTGCTCGCGCGGCGTAAACTCACAATCCTGTATACCCGATCGCGCATCGTGTAGCAGGCGGTAAAACTCTGATCGCCGACCCGGCCCACGGCGAGCCACCGCTCCTCGCCGTAATCGAAACGATTATCGGACTGGCGCAGGATTGGACCCTCAAAGAGGATCGCGGCTGCCGCGAGGCCGATTCCATGTTTGCGCCGGTTGACGGAGTCTTTGGCCGGGTCAAATTCGATAGCAATCATCTATGTACGCCTAAGGCGTAGTAGATTCAAGTCCGAAATTACGCCTAAAGCGTAGACATTCGACAAAATCCGCATGGACTACAGGATGACCTTGATCCGCTAATCAGATACTTCGGAAGCCCCCCGGGGCCGGTCCTGGCGACGGCGTCCGGGCTGCCCAGGAGCCGCCCGTCCATCGAGCAAATCGGCGATTTCGTCAGCAACCCGGTCCGCAGCCATTCTGACGGCTTCGTCGATGTGGATATAACGCTGTGTCACGCCTCTTGCGGAATGTCCGAGGAGCGCCGCGATTGTCAGTTCGGAAAATCCAAGGTCGCCGGCGACGCTCGCAACTATGCGCAAGCTGATTGGTGAAGCGGCGGTCGTTCACGAGATTCCGTTTCTCATCACCTGGAACATCAGTCACATGCGCAGTCTGTTCCCTATGCTGAACATTGTCATGCCGAAGGAGTTCACGCAGTGACAGGCATTGTGATGGCGGCCTGACGGTGATTTTATCGACCGTGGACAGCAAAATATCCGAAAGGACATCGACTGCTGCTGAGTAGAGGTGACAATGGGTTTGACGCAGAGCTTCAAAGACTTGGTTCAGCAGCGTGTGGCGCGTGATCCTGCCTTTGCCAAAGCATTTCTGCGCGAAGGCATCGGCGAGCTGCTGACTGGCAATGTGGAAACCGGCGAAGCAATCCTTCGTGGCTATATCAACATGAAGATTGGTTTCGAGAACCCTGGAGTAATAGATGGGCTCGTTGTGGTCCCTTATCGTCGACCAAAGACGTCGCCGCAGTGGTTCGCTCAATTCAGGCATCGTCATTTTCCCGTCAGCCAGCGATTTGGCGTGCCGAAGAGAGAACGGCCGCAAGGTGATGTGAATGCGTTCCGACCTACGGATACCGGGTGGCTATGGGAGCGCCTATGGAACGGCGCCCATGTGTTTCAAAGAAGCGGATTGGTCCGCCGCGACGTAGTTATCAACCAAAAGAAATTAGCGGACTGTGCGGATGGTTTTGGCGCCCAAGGTCGGAATCGAACCGACACTACTTTCGGAACTGGAATTGATGGTGCCCCAGGTCGGACTTGAACCAACACGCCGTAAGGCGCGGCATTTTGAGTGCCGTGCGTCTACCGTTTCGCCACTGGGGCAGCCAGCTATCTATAGCCAGAGTGAGCGCGTTCGCCAAGAATAATTCGCATCGCTTCGTGCTATTCTAGCGGCCAGGCACCCTTACGATCACGACGTTTCCGATCAATACGCGTCTGGGCTTCATCCATTACTTGCTGGTGGAGAACAGCAGGGCGCGTATCGGCAAGTGCCTCTTGCATCTTGCTTCGAAACCACGTGTCGTAAGCGTCGGGATCGCTCTCGAATTTGCGTTTTGTCGCCACGATAGCTCCCTACAAATTGTCGTCCGCCTTCACCGTCTGGGACCATTCAGGGTGTAGCTGTCATTTTCGAACCCGGACTTTAGGCTGCCTTTGCCACCTGCACTTCGACATGCAAGCCGGCAGCGGCCACCATATTCACCAGCGTGTCGAGGCTGAACAGAGTGATCTTGCCCCTCAAAAGATCCGATACGCGCGGCTGCGTGACGCCGAACAGCTTGGCGGCCTGACTTTGGCTCAGACCTTCAGCAGCGATATGATCCTTAAGTGCCATCATCAACGCCGAACGCAGCTTCATATTTTCGGCGGCAGCGGGTGTGTCTTCGATCGCATCCCATATATTGTCGAATGATTTCTTGCTCATCGACTTCGCTCCTTGACCAATTCCTTGTATCGCTGCGTTGCAAGGATAAGGTCGTCACGGTTTGTTTTCTGCGTCTTCTTCTGGAAGTAATGCAGGACGTAAATCGCGCCTTCAAACTTCGCCACATAGATGACGCGGAACGCGCCGCTTTCTTCTCGTATCCGAATTTCCCGAACGCCTGGCCCCACAATGCTCATGGATTTCCAGTCGTCCGGCTCGCGGCCTTGTTGCACTTGATCTAGTTGAAAACCGGCCTCGCGGCGCGCGTCGGCCGGAAATGCGCGCAAGTCAGCCAGAGCACTCCCGCGAAACTGAAGCGACTTGGCAGGAGCCCTCATTTTCAGCCTATACAAAACTTTGTATACATTTGCAAGTCCTTTTCAGAACTGCTGGCCAGCGGGGCTGGCGAAGGGCATTTGCAACGATGAGGTCCAAAATCACCGCGCTGAGCATGGCGTTCACCAAGTCATTTGCGCCCCTTTGGGGCCGCAGGAAGCCGTACGGCTTTGGAGCGCTTCGCGTTCGCTTTGCGCTTAGAGGAGGCGGCGTTCGCCGCCTCTCGACGAACATTTACGGCGGAAGCATCGATCGTGTTCTTCAGGTGCGCGGCGTAGAATTTCTCGATCATCTCGACGGAGGTGCGGCAGTTCTTGGCGATCTGGTGGATGTCGGCGCCTTCCATCAGCCGCAGGCAGATATAGGTATGCCGCAGCGAATGGGCCGACCGCCGCTGACCTTCCCGGTCGAACTTCATCTTGAGTTCATTGAGCACGGCATTGAGGTGATGCTCCCGCAAATCCGGAAACAGCAGGTCGGTGGGCCGGGGCAAGGCAAGCTCTTGCGCACTGGTGGAAGCGGTGCCGCTCCATGAGTTTTTTTGCCTTCTTCTCTGCGACGCGCTTGCGCTTGCACATGCGCCCGAACGGCAGCACAGCGCCGGGCATGCTCTTGCAAAAGCCGACGCCGCGTTTGCCCCGCACCGATATCTCCAGAATGGTTTCCTGGGTGCCGGCATCCTTGACGATTTCCACATCTCGGAACTGGAGCCGTGCGGCTTCGTCGGGACGAAGCCCGGTATTGACCATGAACAGCACGAAATCGTGCAGCTGTTCGCATTCCCATTTCCAGCACGGCTTGGGCGGATGCGCCGCCCGCTCCCGCGTGGCGGTGCAAACCTGCTTGTAGTTCTCGGCGGAGAACCAGAGCCGATGGGCGATCTTGCCGGAGGTTTTGTAGGGCGCCGAGAGATCCGGCGCGTCTACCAGTTCCACCACGCCCGCGAGTCGGCCGCACCTACCATTCCGCCATAGGGGCATTTGAGAGGAGGGAAAGCGTAGCGGCCGGGATCATACTGACGGCGCGCCCGGGATCAATAAAGAGCCGAGACCCGCTTACATGCCGTTCGTTGTGGCGATGAAGTCCGGATCGTCCTGCGAGCGGCGTTCGAACGCCAGGAAGTCGTAATAGCCGCAGCGCGTGGTACCCGGGAAGTACCGGCATACCGAAGGTCGCGCCTTATAAACGGTGCAGCAGCGCTTTTCGGTATCGAAGAACTGGCAGATGCGCCCGAAATGCTGATCGGCCTTGCGGCGCATGAGGTATTTGTAGCCCCACTTGACCACGGTGAACTTCTTGCGAGCCTTGGCGAAGCTGAGGCTGAAATGCTTGGCCAGGCGCTCGACGTCGCGCTTGTCAAGCTGGATCAGCGGATAGGAGCAGCAATACCCCGGGCACTTCGAACAATTGTATTGAGCCACGCCGACAACGCCTTGCATCGAAGGGAGCGAGTCTTAGACACTGCCCTTGGCGCCGCTGCAAGCGCTCAATCGCCGCTCTTTGCAAGGCTGCGCCAGAGGGCCGCGAAATCGCGGACCGCATCGGTGGGCCGCTTGGCGCGGCCAAGTCCCGCCACCGCAACATTGGGCGCGAAGCGGGCGATGGAGGCCATGGTCTCGTCAAGCAAAATATCGCCCGAGCTCTCGTTCACGACGAGCGCTGTCACGCGCAGATTCCGCCGGGCCAGAACATCAAGCGCGGTCAGCGTATGGCTGATAGTGCCGAGATAGCTGCCCGTCACGACGATCAGCGGCAGCCCCAACTCCACTATCCAGTCGAGTACCGTATGCCGCCCGTCGAGCGGCACCATCACCCCGCCTACGCCCTCTATAAAAAGCGTGCCCTCATGGGCGGTGACAGCTTCACGGCAATGCCGCACCAGCGTCGCGAAGTCGATGGTTTTGCCCTCGCGCGCCGCTGCCATATCCGGCGAAAGCGGTGCCGCGAACCGCCAGGGCGAAACCCGGTCGAGCGTCTCCGGAACGATCGGCTCGCCTAACGCCTCGAGCAAAACCCCCGGATCGCTGAGAGCCGCTGTCACCAGATTGAACCCACTGACGATAGGCTTCAGCGCCGAAACCTTCTGCTTATGGGCGCGCAGATATCGGATCAGCCCGGCCGTCACGAAGGTCTTGCCGATATCGGTGCCCGTGGCGGTGACGAAATAGGCTGTCATGACACAAGCCGCATCACCTGCTCGCGCACGACCTGCGCCAGCCGCACGATCTCGGCGTCGGGATGCCCGGCGGTGAATGCGAAGCGCAACCGCGCTGTTCGCGCAGGCACCGTCGGCGGCCGGATCGCGGTGACGAGGAAGCCCGCCTTTTCCAGCATTTGGGAAGCTTCGAGCGCCACCGTCTCATCGCCCAAAACCAGCGGCACGATAGGGCTTTGCGCCAGCGGCAGATCGAGCGCGCGAGTGAATCCGCGCGCCTTCTCCACCGTGCGTGCGGCCAGGGCCGGATCGGCTTCGATCATATCGAGTGCGGCAATCGCGGCCGCCGCGCTCGCAGGCGGCAGGCCGGTCGAATATATAAGTGTGCGCGCCCGTGTCTTGATGAGGTTGATCACTGCGCGCGAGGCGCACAGATAACCACCGTAAGATCCCAGCGCTTTCGACAGCGTACCCATCTGCAGATCGATGCGCGCTTTGCGCCCATCCGCAAACGCGCAACCGCGTCCCTCGCCCAGCACGCCAAGCCCATGCGCATCATCCGACATCAGCCATCCATCATATCCCGCGGCAAGCGCTGACAGCTCATGCAGCGGCGCCAGATCACCATCCATCGAAAACACGCCGTCTGTCACGATCAGCGCATGGTCATATTTCGCGCGATGTTGCGCGAGCAGGTCGCGCGCGTGCTCCACATCGTTGTGCCGGAATGTCAGAACTGTTGCGCGTGACAATTGCGCGCCTGTCCACAGACAGGAATGTGAAAGTTCGTCGAGCAACAGCACATCGCCTTCGCCGATCAGCGATGGAATGATGCCCGCATTCGCCAGATAACCCGAGCCGAACACGCAAGCCGCTTGCGTGCCCTTCAGCTTGGCGAGCCGTTCCTCCAGCGCGTTCAGCAGTGGATGATTGCCGGTCACAAGCCGCGAAGCGCCTGCGCCTGTGCCGTATTTTTCGATTGCCGCGATCGCCGCCGCCTTCACCGCAGGGTGATGCGTGAGATTCAGATAATCGTTGCAAGAAAAGGAGATCAGCCGCCTGCCGCCGCGCACGATCCAGATGCCGTCCTCGCGCGACGATTCAACAAGCGTGCGCCGCTGGTGGGCCGCCTCCAGCGCGGAAAGCTTGGCGTTGGCGAAACTATCCAAGGAGGACATGCGGTGTCCCGGGGTTCTCTTGCGTGAGCCTGCGCCTCGATATAATGGCATTGGGCGCCCGAGGCCAATTGCCAGGAAATCCCCAATGAACGCCCCCGCACCCTCCTTCGATGCCGTTGCGCGCCACGACTGGACGCGCGAGGAATTGCGGACGCTCTTCGCCCTTCCTTTCCCCGAACTGATCTTCCGCGCGCAAAGCGTGCACCGGATGCATTTCGACCCGCGCGCGGTGCAAATCTCGACCTTGCTGTCGATCAAGACCGGTGGCTGCCCTGAGGATTGTGCCTATTGTCCGCAAAGCGCGTCCTATGAAACCGGCGTCAAGGCCAACAAGCTGATGGATGTCGGCGCCGTGCTTGCCGATGCGTGCGCCGCCCGCGAGGCCGGCGCCACCCGCTTCTGCATGGGTGCCGCTTGGCGTTCGCCGAAAGACAAGGACCTCGAAGCGGTCTGCGAGATGATCGAAGGCGTGAAGGCGCTCGGCATGGAAAGCTGCGTCACGCTGGGCATGTTGACGGGTGTACAGGCCAGGCGCCTGAAAACCGCAGGCCTCGACTACTACAACCACAACATCGACACTTCGCCCGAATACTACGGCGAGATCATCACCACCCGCACCTATGACGACCGCCTCGACACGCTCGCCAGCGTGCGCGATGCGGGCATCAACGTGTGCTGCGGCGGCATTGTCGGCATGGGCGAACAAGTCGAAGACCGCGTCGGCATGTTGCACACCTTGGCGAGCTTGCCCGCGCATCCCGAAAGCGTGCCGATCAATATGCTGATGCAGGTCGAAGGCACGCCCGTCTCCAAAGGCCAGTCGCTTGATCCGATCGATTTCGTGCGTACCATTGCGGTGGCGCGCATCGCGATGCCCAAATCCATGGTCCGCCTCTCGGCCGGACGCGAGAACATGACGCAAGAAGCCCAGGCTCTCTGCTTCCTTGCCGGCGCCAACTCGATCTTCTACGGTCCCAAGCTTCTCACCACGGCCAATCCGAAACAGGATCAGGACCGCGTGCTTCTCCAGAAGCTCGGCATGAACCCGATGGCGCTCTAGGCGTTCGGCCCGAATGAGCGAAAACGCTGACTGGTACGATGCGGGCTTCAAACACATCTGGCTGCCTTATACGCAGATGAAAGGCGCGCCTGCGCCGCTGGCCGTCGCGCGCACCCACGGTACACGCATCGTGCTCGCAGATGGACGCGAACTGATCGACGGCATCGCCTCCTGGTGGACCGCCTGCCACGGCTACAACCACCCGCACATCCGCGAAACCGTGCAGCGCCAGCTCGAAACCATGCCGCACGTCATGCTCGGCGGCCTTGTACACGAACAAGCGTTCACTCTGGCAAAACGCCTCTGCGATCTGCTGCCGAAAGAATTGTCCCGCGTCTTCTTCAGCGATTCCGGTTCGGTCGCCGTCGAAGTCGCGATGAAGATGGCCACGCAATACTGGCTCAACCAAAGCGTCCGCGGCCGCACCAAATTCGTCGCCTTCAAGGGCGGCTATCACGGCGACACCATTGCCACCATGTCGGTCTGCGATCCCGAATAAGGGATGCACGCGCTGTTCTCCGGCCTTCTGCCCGAACATTTCGTCGTCGATCTGCCGCGCGACGAGGAGCACGAAGCCCAACTCGATAAATTCCTCGCAATCCACGCCGACCAGATTGCCGGCATTTTGGTTGAACCGCTCGTTCAAGGGGCGGGCGGCATGATCTTCCACGACGAGATGTGCCTGCATCGCCTGCGCCGCCTCGCCGACAAATACAGCCTGCTGTTGATCTTCGACGAGATCTTCACCGGCTTCGGCCGCACCGGCCCGATGTTCGCGTTCGAAGCCGCCCAAAAGAGAAGGGCCCAGAAAGCCTCAGGCCCGATTCGCCTTGAGAACG
>Ga0206936_1083_pt1 | contig 28582 bp, 23 predicted proteins | sample Alteio_BWOrgHeat_14_FD_152922 | JGI IMG/M metagenome (GOLD analysis project Ga0206936, IMG submission 152922) | Enriched cells from forest soil in Barre Woods Harvard Forest LTER site, Petersham, Massachusetts, United States -... | ecosystem: Environmental > Terrestrial > Soil > Temperate forest >... | reverse complement strand
GGAGCAGCATGGGTTCCATTATTATCCAATTCATTAAATAATGGGGGGTGGGCACTTACAGGTAATGCAAGCACAGTTCCAAGTGTAGCCGCAATAGGTTCTACACTCACTGCAAATAGTAATTTTTTAGGTACTACCGATAGTTCCTTTGTTATTGCAACAAATAATGGAACAGCTACTTATGAAAGAATAAGAGTTAAATCCTCTGGTAATGTTGGAATTTCCAACAATGCTCCCGGAGCACTTTTAGATATTGGAACAGCCGGCACTGATTCCGGATATGTAAGACTGGAAGGTCATACTTCAGGGTATGTTGGATTATATACTACCGCAACTGCCGGAAGTTATAATTTAAAATTGCCACCTAATACAGGAGCACCTGGACAAATGTTAACTACTGATGGATCCGGAGTTACTACCTGGACATCCGCTTCAGGTGGTTTAATTGATTCTGTTGAAGGAACCGTTCCTATTTACGTTACAAGTAATTTCAATACTCCAGTTATAACTATACAGGGATTAAATACTAACAAAGGAGGTGTTTTATATTCAACAGGTACCCTTACTTCGGCGGCATTTACAGCTACTGGTACTGCGCCCTCGGGGAATGCAACTCAGATTTTAGTTTCTCAAGGAACCGGGGCACCAACATGGAATACTGTTGGGGGTGTTGTGCAGGTTATTTTCAAAGGTGAGCAAAACTCGGGGTCTAATACTATTGATGAAACCCAACTAGAAAACATAGGTGAAAATAAGACTTATTTTTTAAGTAATGTTTTGGGAGGTCTTAGTTTAACTTCTACTGCAGCAACCCAATATACAATGCCAAAATGTCTTCTTACCAGGCTACATTTGGTAACAAGTTCGAATTCAATAACTGGCATGGATACAATTACTGTTTATAAAAATGGAAGCCCAACAACAATGGTCGATACCTTGTCAAACAATGCAGCAAATTCTTTAGATTATACTTCAAATCCGGTTACCTTTGCCGATGGAGATTATTTAGAATTAAGGATTAAAACGCCAAACACAGGCGTCTTTACTCAACTTATGACCATTGTAAAAATTGAAATAACCTATTATTTACTACCATAACAAACACTACTTACTATGAATAACATATACAAATACAAAATGAAAAAAAATCTACTAATAGCTATAGCTTTAATAATGCCGGTGTTTGTTTTTTCGCAGGCAAGGTTGGTGCTTAACGACAGCGTTTATATAAAGTTATACGGAGGCACTGCTTCCGGAAGTGGGGCATATCTTGTGATTGATGATTCTGCATCAAATGCAATAACTCAGGTTACTGCTGGTAGAGGATTTATCGTTTCTGAAAAAGAATTCAATATGGTTAAATGGGATATTAAAAAATCTACAGGTTCTTTTACGATCCCTTATTATGATTCAACAGATTCTTATTATATACCTTTTACTTTAGGCATAGGAACAGCAGGTACTACAAGTGGAAGTATCAACTTTTCATCTTGGCCTACAGGGAATCATAATGATACCGTTGGCTCCTATGGTTCTCAACTTCCATCAGATGTTACACAATTTGGAAATCCTAACGATGATTTTTATGCTGTTGACCGCTTTTGGGTTATTGATGCGGGTTCGTATGGTACAAAGCCAACTCCAAATTCTTTAAAATTCAGTTACGCTAAACCTGAAACTCAAGGTATTAATACGATTACCGAATCCAGATTAAAAGCCCAACGTTTTAATAGTACAATGAGTCGATGGTATGATATTGCTGCTATAGGAGTAGATACTTTTGTAACCGGACACTATGTTATTGCCCCCGGTATTTCAACTGCTAATTTCTTCCGTTCATGGACATTAACAGACAGCGCGCAACCGCTACCTATTACTTTATTTGATTTTTCTGCAAACTGTATGAGCTCAAAAGTGGCAATCAAATGGGCAACTGCTTCTGAGATAAATAATAGTTTCTTCTCTGTCCAAAAAAGCCATGATGGGGTAGAATTTACTGATTTTGCAACAATTCCGGGAGCTGGAAACAGTACTACAATCCTTAACTATTCAGCAACTGATAATTCGCCTTACAGCGATATTACCTATTATCGAATCAAGCAAACCGATTATAATGGCAATTTCACCTATTCGCCATTGGCAATCAGTCAATGCGGAACAGATGAATTTTATATCGTGAAATTATATCCAAATCAATTAACTCAAACAACGACTCTCCTCTTCAATGCCGATTTTGATGGACCCTACCACATTTCAGTTTACGATGTTTTGGGTAATAAAGTAATCAATCTGAACAACAATGCCGTCAAAGGTCCGAACCAGGTTGTTATGGATTTCTCACCACTTGCCCATTCGGTTTATCTTGTAAACATTGGCAACGGTACAAAATTCATTACTCGCAAAATCGTATATTAATATAAAATACTACATAAACATTCATGAACCCCCCCCACCAAGGAGGGTTTTTTGATTTCAGGGATTGGACAAAAGTAATTTCGGGATGGTGCAAATCCATTTTTGCCTTCCCGGAATTATAAACTACCTCCGCAGGATTATAAACTACCTCCGCGATAATATAAAGTACCTCCTCGATATTATAAAGTACCTCCTCGATAATATTAAAGACCTCCGCAATATTATTAAAGACCTCCGCGATAATATAAAGTACCTCCGCAATAATATTAAAGACCTCCGCGATATTATAAAAGACCTCCTCAATATTATAAAGTACCTCCTCAGGGTTATAATGTTAATATATCCTCTTGATTCACTTATTATCCCCGATTTTTAGGGTTTTGATTTATTTTAAGAGCTTGGGGTTATACTATTTATATACGGGTTTTTTTTTGTTGAGGATTAGATTGGCGAAAATTTGGGTACATTTGCCTCAATAATTAATAAATAATGAAAGCGAAGAAAAAACCCGATAACGATTCATTCTTTCAAAAAGTTTACCAGGTAGCCAGATTAATTCCTTATGGAAGAGTAACAACTTATGGCGCTATTGCAAAATATCTGGGCACAGCAGGTTCATCCCGAATGGTTGGATGGGCGATGAACGGGGCAAACAGGTTAGAGGATACCGTTCCTGCACATAGAGTAATTAATCGAAAAGGATTGCTCACGGGCAAGCATCATTTTGGCACTCCCGATTTGATGCAGCAACTATTAGAAAACGAAGGAATTGAGGTAGAGGATGATAAAGTGATGGATTTTAAACGGCTTTTCTGGGACCCATCCGAGGAGTTAATATGAGTTAAGTTGAGGGTAGGAAACCAAGGCATCCAATAATTTTCCCTATCTTTGTCGCACCTGAATCATTAAGGATTAATATATGAATAGATTATTTCGGAATAGTATTGGATTATTTTTGCTGCTGATTGCTTCATTTTCTTTCGCACAAAAACAGTATCCTGTGAAATGGGTGGCTGGAGTAGAACAAAATTCGGATGGGGAAGCAACCCTTGTTTTTACTGCCAATATAGAGAAAGGATGGCATATATTTTCTCAGTTTACCCCTGAAGGCGGTTCATTGCCCATGGTTTTTACTTATACCCCTTCAAAAGGTTATGAGCTGAAAGGAAAAACTGTGGAACCAAAAGCGCATGTAGAATTTGATAAAGATTTTAAGGTTGATGTCTGGACATTTACAGGAAGTCCGGTTTTAAAGCAAAAAATTAAAGTTAAATCGAAAGAGAAATTTTCGATAGAAGTAAAAATTGAATACCAGGCTTGTATTGACCAATGTATTTTTGCAGATACTACATTGGTTATTACGGTAAATGAAAATGCAAAAGGGGCAATAGAAAATACTCCTCCGGTAAAAATAAAACATGATTCGAGCGGAAGTACTGAACCGATAAAAGACAGAGATACAATCGTAAAAGCACCCGTAGCTCCTGCCGATGATACAAGTAAATTAGTGCTTGCCAATTCTCCTATGGACGTAGTTTTAGAGGCAGGTTGCGGCACCGAAGAAGCTGCAACGAGCAAATCCATTTGGGGAATATTTATTGCCGGAATGCTTGGTGGATTGCTGGCACTGGTTACTCCATGTGTGTTTCCGATGATTCCATTAACCGTAAGTTTTTTTACCAAACGCAGCGGCACAAGGAAAAAGGGGTTGATGAATGCCTTGATTTATGCATCATCTATCATTGTTATTTATGTGAGTTTAGGATTTTTGATAACAGTAACTCTTGGTTCCGATGCACTGAATGACCTATCAACTAATGGTTATTTCAACATGAGTTTTTTCATCATATTCATCATCTTTGCAATATCTTTTTTTGGAGTATTTGAAATCACATTACCCAGTTCATTAGTCAACAAAGCCGATTCAGCATCGGAGCGAGGAGGATTGATAGGGATTTTTTTTATGGCGTTCACATTATCCCTTGTATCTTTTTCCTGCACCGGACCAATCATCGGAACATTATTAGTTGAAGCTGCAAACGGCAGCTACCTTGGACCGTTAATGGGTATGTTTGGATTTTCCTTTGCACTTGCATTGCCATTTGCACTTTTCTCGATGTTTCCAGGATGGTTAAGTTCATTACCGAAATCAGGAGGATGGTTAAATACTGTAAAAGTTTGCTTAGGATTTATCGAGTTGGCATTAGCTATGAAATTCTTTTCCAATGTTGACCTTGCTTATCATTGGGGTGCATTAAAACGAGAATTATTTCTAAGCTTCTGGATAATCATTTTCACATTGATGGGAATGTATCTGATTGGAAAGATTCATTTCTCACACGATACTCCATCAAAACATCTTTCAGTCGGGCGATTGCTGTTTGCAATACTTACTTTTACATTCACATTATATCTTATTCCAGGATTGTGGGGAGCACCGTTGAAATTAATTTCAGGATTTCCTCCCCCAATGTTTTATAAAGAATGGTCAACTGGTAAATCAGAATGCCCATTGGATATTCAATGTTTCCATAATCAATATGAAGAAGGAATGGCTTATGCAAAGAAAGTTGGTAAGCCCGCTTTGATTGACTTTACAGGATGGAATTGTGCAAATTGCCGGAGAATGGAAGAAAATATCTGGCCCGACCCTGAAGTTTTTAAAAGGATTTCTGATAAGTATGTTTTGATATCTCTTTATGTAGATGATAAGGGAGAACTTCCTGCGACAGAAGATATTACTTCTAAAACAACCGGAAAAAAAATTACTGTGAAAACGCTTGGCAAAAAATTCGGGACCATGCAAAGCGAACAATATAATACCAATGCTCAGCCCTATTATGTATTACTTGATAATCATGGAAAAATACTTGCCAAACCTCGCGGAAATACTCCTGACCCGAAACTATATACTAAATATTTAGATGAAGGTCTTTGTCGGTATAAAGCCCGAAAAGATAATGAGGCTTCTTTGAAAGCTTCTTTATAAATATTTATCTTCCCCCTGTTATAACCTTTTCCTGTAGCTTTTCTTTGCGATATTTCTCATAAAGCAAATGAACAATTCCATCCGATAAACCTATTTGAGGAACTATTACCTCCTGTGCTTCGGCGGCTTTCATCACGCTTCTGAAAATTTTAACAGCAGGTATAATGACGTCGGCTCTATCAGGATTTAATCCAAGAACTTTTATCCGGTCTTCATAAGAATATGAGTTAAGCATATCACTTAATGCCTTGAGTTCGGTAAAGTGAATTGGCTTATTTCCTTTACTCCTTAGCATCTTGAAAACCTTATTAATATTTCCTCCTGAACCAATTGCGATAATAGGTTTGAAAGGAGAGGTAGTTTGTTTTATCCAATCCTTGAAAGCGTTCCACGGTTCTTTTTCAATCTGCTGATGCAACATTCTTATCGTTCCTATATTAAAAGACTTTGATGCTAATATCTCATTATGAGAAAATAAAGTCAATTCAGTGCTGCCTCCACCAACGTCGATATATATATAGGATTTATCATGCTCGAGATGTTCAGCGATATGATTTGAATAGATAATTTCCGCCTCATTTTTTCCATCAATGATTTCAACGTTCAAACCTGATTCCATTCTAATGCGTTCAATAATCTCTCTTCCATTTGAAGCATCACGCATTGCTGAAGTAGCGCAGGCACGATAAGCAATAGGTTCAAAAACATCAATCAGATGAGCAAATGCTCGCATAGATTTTACTAACTGGTCTGCTTTCTTATCGGAAATTTTCTTTAACAGGAATGAATCTTCGCCGAGGCGGATTGGGATTCTTATTAATTCTGCTTTTTTAAAGGTAGGCTCTCCGTTTTCTATTACATTACAAAACAAAAGGCGGATGGCATTGGAGCCTATATCAATTGCTGCGAACTTCACTTATTTTAGTTTTGTTTAACGTTGGATTTTTTACTGCTGACTTTCTATTCTTAAAATACTTGTAAATCTCTTCGTGCGAATTTACTAAAACGGATGAATCTGTTTGCTTATGTTTATTCTTTTGTTTTTTATCAAGGATTCTTGATTTAGTATTATCACTGAATTGAATATCCAGAATCTTCTTCAATTCCGCCTTGAGTTCAGCATCATATATCGGAACGGCAACTTCGGAGCGGAAATCAAGATTACGAACCATCCAATCAGCAGAAGAAATGAAATATTTTTCATCGCCTCCATTACAAAAAACAAATATTCTTCCATGCTCTAAATATCTTCCGATGATACTGATTCCTTCAATGTTTTCACTTACTCCTGTCACCCCGGGAACCAATGAACAAGTGCCGCGAATAATCAATTTTATTTTTACTCTTGCCTTACTTGCCTCATAAAGTTTAGATATTATTTCATGGTCAACAATGCTGTTTAGTTTCAGAATGATGTAGGCAGTTTTGCCTGCCTTTGCATTTGCAATTTCATTGTCAATCAGTTTCAGAAATTTCTTTCTCATCGTGAACGGAGAAACGATAAGATGCCGGTAAGTCCCTGCTTTCAGGTTATCGAGATAAAAATTAAACACCGAAGCTACTTCATTCGTAATCTTTTTATCAGAAGTAAGTAACGTTAAATCAGAATACAATTTTGCTGTGTTCTCATTAAAGTTTCCTGTGCCTATGCTTGCATAATTAACCCTTAATCCCTTTTCATTTCGTGTAATTAAAAACAATTTAGAATGCACTTTCAATCCCGGAACTCCATATACAACCTTAACCCCTTCTTCAATTAATTTATCTGCCCAATAAATATTTGCTTCCTCATCAAAACGCGCCTGAACTTCAACAACCGCTGTCACGGATTTCCCATTTTTAACTGCATTTATCAAAGCATTTATCACATTAGAATTATTAGCAACTCGGTATAAAGTAATTTTTATTGATTCAACTTTCGGGTCAATGGACGCCTCTCTCAGCAACTCTAAAGTATGCAGAAAAGTATGATATGGGTAAACCAAAAGCAAATCTTTTTCCTTGATGACTTTCAACAAACTTTTCTGTCCCGCAAAATCACGGTGTTCAATCGGAGGCATAGGATTAAAACGCAAATCATGCCTGCCGATTCTTGGAAAATCTATGAAGTCTTTGAAGTTATGATACCGCCCGCCGGGAACATATCGGTCCTCTTTATGCATTTTTAATTTAGTCTTTAAATAATGAAGAATATCAGCGGGCATCGCTTCATCATAAATCATTCTTACGGGCTGCCCTTTCTTTCTTTTTTTAACGCTTTTAGAAATCTTTTCAACCAATGATTTTGATACATCATTTTCAATATCCAGCTCCGCATCAAGTGTCATTTTAACCGTATAAGATTCGACGGCATCGTATTCAAAAATCGAGAATACATCATCGAGGCAATATCGAATAACATCATCAAGCAAAATAATATATTTCTTATCATCCGAAGTAGGCAGGACTAAAAAACGCGACAGTTTATCAGACGGAATCTCTACGATGGAATATTTCGGTTTTTTATCTTTTCGGGCGAGTTTAATGATGAGATATATTATCTTATCTTTAAGACTCGGAAACTCGGGGGTGCTATCGAGCATAATCGGAACAAGCATCTGCAAAACATGGTCGTGGAAATAATCTCTTACAAACTTTCCCTGCACAGGGTTCAGTTCTTTTTCATTGGTTATAAAAATATTCTGAGCGGCAAGTTCTTTAAGTAATTGCTGATAAATATGTTCGAAATGTTCTTGCTGGTCAATGGTGATTTTCTGAATCTTTTCCATCACCATATCGGGGTCATCGCCCAGAATTTTAGCGGCACTTTTGCCCATTTTGGTCATTCGGAGCAGGGTGGCTACCCTGACCCTGAAAAATTCATCACGATTATTGGAGAATATCCCTAAAAACCTCATTCGTTCCATCAAGGGAACAGTTGGGTCTTCAGATTCCTGGAGCACACGGTCATTAAAGGAGAGCCAACTGATGTCTCTGTTGATGAAAGGGATGTCTTTTTTCTTCTTTTTTATCACAATCTTATTGAATGGGCGCAAAAATAGAGTTTTTTATCGGGATGGAAGATTAAGGAATCATTAAATTTGAGGAATGATGATAGAAAATGAGTAGCAAGACGGTTTTGGAAGGTTACTTTACAGTTATATCATCTTACATGAAGTTTTAATCATCTTGCATCGGCGTTTAATCATCTTGCATCGGCGTTTAATCATCTTACATCGGCATTTAATCGTCTTACACCGGCATTTAATCATCTTACATCGGTATTTAATCATCTTACATCGGCGTTTAATCGTCTTACATCGGCGTTTAATCATCTTACACCGGCATTTAGTCATCTTACATCGTATTTTAATCATCTTGCATCGTATTTTAAAACTGAACAAAAATAAAATGGTGATTTAAGGGTCAAAATCGAGGTTTTGGGTGAAATGTGGTGTTTGGGGAATTTTTTTTGAGAACGTTTGATTTTAGGTTTTTTTTGGATTTCGGGTTTTCCATTAACCAAAAAAATCAATTAGGAATTAGAGAAATCATCAACCTAAAGAATAATCATAAGGAATGAAACCTGTCAGGTGCTGAAGGGCGCACCTTACAGGATTCATTCCGTGGAGGTTTTAAATTTTTCATCGTTTTATGACATTTCCCTTTTTGGAGGGAATGCAATAAAATGATGATGAAAATAATGATGAATATGATTTTGTTAATAATTTTATTCCCGATGATGAGATTAAATTGCCTAATTTTGCTGCTCTGAATTTCCCTTAAATAGAATAAATAATGCCCGAATTTTCTCACCTTCATGTTCATACTCAGTACTCGCTTTTAGATGGGGCTGCGCCGATAGGTAAATTGATTGCCGCAGTAAAAGATGGCGGAATGACTTCGGTTGCCATCACCGACCATGGGAATATGTATGGGGTACCAAAGTTTGTTTCGGAGGCGAAGAAAAAGGGGATTTTGCCTGTTATCGGGTGTGAGTTTTATTTGGCTTATGGGAGCAGGCACGACAGAACGAAGAGGGAGGAACAGGAGGAAAAGAATATTTATCATCAGTTAATCCTGGCTAAAAATGAGATTGGGTATAAGAATCTTTCGAAGCTTTCTTCGCTGGCTTATATAGAGGGATTTTATACGAAACCGAGGATTGACAAGGAGTTGATTCGGAAATATAAGGAGGGATTGATTGCGACGACTTGTTGCATTGCGAGTGAGATAAATCAGACCATAATTCATCGGGGAGAAAAGGAAGCGGAGAAATTATTTGTTGAGTGGCTGGATATTTTTGGCGAGGATTATTATATCGAAATTCAACGTCACGGAATTGAGGAGCAGGATTTATGCAATGAGGTTTTGATTCGCTGGTCGAAGAAATATAATGTGAAAGTGATTGCTACCAATGATGTGCATTATGTGAATATGAATGATTCGGAGGCGCAGGATATTCTATTGTGTTTGCAGACAGGGAAGGATTTTGATGACCCGAACAGGATGCGGTTTCAGAATAATCAGTTTTATCTGAAATCGAAAGAAGAGATGGAGGAATTGTTTAAAGATATTCCTGAAGCCCTTGATAATACGGCTGAAATCATCTCTAAAATAGAGCCATTGAAATTGGAAAGAGAAGTGTTGCTTCCTTTTTTTCCGCTTCCTGCTGAATATAAATCTATGGATGATTATTTAAGATTTCTGACTTATGAAGGAGCGAAAAAGAAATATGGAGAAGTAACGGAAACAATAAGGGAGAGGATAGATTTTGAACTCGCTGTTATTAATAAAATGGGCTTTGCAGGATATTTTTTGATTGTTCAGGATTTTATTGCTGTTGCTAAAGCTATGAAGGTTTCTGTTGGTCCTGGTCGAGGCTCTGCTGCGGGTTCTGTAGTGGCTTATGCTACTGATATTACTAATATTGACCCGATAAAATATGACCTTCTGTTTGAAAGATTCCTGAACCCTGAACGGATTTCAATGCCCGATATTGATATTGATTTTGATGATAACGGCAGGGAGAAAGTTATTAATTATGTGATTGAAAAATATGGAAAAGAGAAGGTAGCGCAGATAGTTACTTTTGGAACGATGGCTGCAAAATCCGCTATTAAAGATGTTGCAAGAGTATTGAAACTGCCTTTGAATGAGGCAAACAGGATAGTGAAATTAATTCCTGATGGATTGAATGTTTCTTTGAAGAAAGCTTTTGAAGATGTGAAAGAATTATCGGGTTTGAAAGGGGATACTAATCTGTTGCATGGAAAGGTTTTGAATTTTGCAGAAGTATTGGAAGGCTCGCCGCGCCACACTGGTATTCATGCGGCAGGAGTTATTATTGCACCTGATGATTTATTGAACTTTCTTCCGGTATGCACTTCAAAAGATTCTGAATTATTGATAACCCAATATGATGGTAAGTATGTGGAATCTGTGGGGATGTTGAAGATGGATTTTCTTGGATTGACAACGCTTACCATCATTGATGACGCTCTGGAATTAATTGAACAGAATCACGAAATAAAAATAAATATTGATGACATTCCTTTGGATGACAAGAAGACAATGGAATTGTTTCAACGGGCTGATACCATTGGCACTTTCCAGTTTGAATCCGAGGGAATGAGACAGTATTTAAAGGATTTGAAACCGACTTCAATTGAGGATTTGATAGCTATGAATGCCCTTTATCGTCCGGGACCTATGGATTTTATTCCAAAGTTTATTGCTTGCAAACATGGACGGGAAAAGGTTGAGTATCCACACCCATTATTAGAAGGTATTTTGAAGAATACCTATGGAATTATGGTTTACCAGGAACAGATTATGCAGACAGCAAGGATAATGGGTGGGTATTCGCTTGGTGGCGCTGATGTATTAAGGCGTGCAATGGGAAAGAAGCAAATGGATGTGATGGATAAAGAGAAGGAAAAATTTGTGAAAGGTGCGAAAGAAAAGGGTATTGATGAGAAGAAAGCCGATGAAGTTTTTGCTATAATGGCAAAGTTTGCTGAATATGGTTTTAACCGGTCGCATTCGGCTGCATATTCTGTTTTGGCTTATCAGACAGGGTATCTGAAAGCACATTATCCTGCGGAGTTTATGTCGGCGGTTCTCACCAATACTATGAATGATATTAAAAAAGTATCTTTTTATATGGAAGCAGCTAGACGTCAGAAAACCCCCGTTCTTGGTCCTGATATTAATGAGAGTAGTTTTAAATTCACTGTAAATAAGGATGGTGCCATTCGTTTTGGTTTAGGCGCGATAAAGGGCGTTGGTGAATCAGCGGTTAATGCTATTGTTGAGGAACGGAAGAAAGGAGGTAATTATACTAATCTTTTCGATTTGGTTAAGAGAGTTAATTTAAAAAGTGTCAATAAGAAGACATTAGAAGGATTAGCATTTGCAGGTGCTTTCGATAGCTTTATTGATAATAACCGAAAAGAATACTTTCATATTAATGAAAACGAAACCATGACTGGAATTGAAAAGGCAATTAAGTTTGGCAGTAGTTTTCAGGATGGGAAATCTAATAAAAGTATGAGTCTTTTTGGTGATGTAGTTGATACTGCATTGGAAGAACCGAAACTTCCTAAAACGGATAACTGGACGAAGTTAGAAATACTTAAATATGAAAAGGAGATAATAGGTATTTATATTTCAGGGCATCCATTAGATGAATATAAACTAGAGTTGAAGAACTTCTGTAATCTTACTATAGAGGAATTATCCGATCTCGAAGCGCATAAGAACAAAGAGTTTTCAATTGCGGGAATAATTACTGACTCAGCACATAAAACTACTAAAACGAATAAGCCGTTCGGATCATTTACCATTGAGGATTATACTCAATCAATAAACATCACTATGTTTTCGGAGGATTATTTGAAGTATAAACACTTTTTCCTGAAGGATACATTTTTATATGTTAAAGGAAAGGTTCAACAACGGTATAATGACCCTAATCAATGGGAATTAAAGGTTACCTCTATTCAATTATTATCTGATATTAGAGATAAAATGGTAAGGACATTTACCTTTAAAATAGATTTAACCCAATTATCAAATGACACGACAAAGAAACTTGCTTCGCTGGCAAAGAAACATCCCGGTTCAGCAGCAATGAGAGTTCTTGTGACTGATTCATCAGCAAAAATGTTCATTGAATTACCTTCCTTAAAGATTAAAGTTAATCCCAATAACAATTTCATTAATGAATTGGTGGAAATAACCAATTCGGACTATAAGATTAACTAACCTTTATCATGATACTCAGCACCTCGTTAATTTTTTGTATCTTTGCAGCCTCAATTTAAAACTAAATAAAATAATAATATGGCAATTGAATTAACAGACGCAAACTTCGATGAAGTTGTTTTAAAATCAAAAGTTCCTGTACTGGTAGATTTTTGGGCTGAGTGGTGTGGTCCATGCCGAATGGTGGGACCAATAGTGGAAGAAATGTCAAAAGAATATGGAGATAAAGCAGTTATAGGGAAATTAGATGTTGATAATAACCCAAATGTTTCCATTCAGTTTGGTATCCGAAACATTCCAGCGCTTTTATTCTTTAAAAATGGTCAGGTTGTAGATAAACAAGTTGGGGCAGTTCCAAAGTCAGTTCTCGTTGGGAAGCTGAATGCTCAGCTTTAATCCTATATTCATTTAAATATTCCATTCTATCTTCTCTCCTTCAAATAAAAGGAAACTTACTGCCGTTTTCATCTTCTAATGGAACAGAATTTAACGAGTCAGAAGGTTCAGGAGTTCTCTCATCTTGAATTAATCGCCAAGCAGGTTGTAGAAGGATTCATTACAGGCTTACATAAAAGTCCCTTTCATGGGTTTTCTGTGGAGTTTGCCGAGCATCGTTTATACAATACCGGAGAATCAACCAAACATATTGATTGGAAACTATATGGACGTACTGAAAAGTTGTTTACAAAGAGATATGAGGAGGAAACCAATCTCCGATGCCAGATAGTTATTGATAATTCTTCCTCCATGTATTATCCTGAGGTTAAAAAGCCTTCATTAGAGAATCTCAATAAAATCAGTTTCTCGGTTTATAGTGCTGCTGCTTTAATTTATCTATTGAAGAAACAGCGAGATGCAGTGGGATTAAGTATCTTTTCCGATGAGGTAGAGATTCAAACTCAAGCAAGGTCTTCGAGTGTTCATCAGAAACTTTTGTTTTACGAATTGGAGAAGTTGTTGATTAATATAGATCGTCCTGAAAAGAAAACCTTTGCGGCTAATTCATTACATCAGATAGCTGAGAATATTTCTAAGCGGTCATTAGTGATTATTTTCAGTGATATGATGGATCAATCGGACAGAACTGATGAGTTATTCTCTGCCATGCAGCATTTACGGCATAATAAACATGAGGTTATTCTATTTCATACGGTTGATAAGAAACATGAGGTAAATTTCGAGTTTGAAAATCGTCCATATCTGTTTGTTGATGTTGAGACAGGTGAAAGAGTTAAAGTTCATACAAACGAGGTTAAGGATAATTATATTAAGTCGATGGCAGAATACAATCATGAACTTATTCTCCGATGTGGTCAATACAACATTGATTTTGTTGAAGCTGATATAAATGAGGGGTTTCGACAGATTCTGTTGCCATATCTTATCAAAAGAGAAAGATTGCATTAACAGTAATATTTCCAATTAATTTGCGGGTACAGAAATAAGATGTATTTTTGCAGCCCTTAAAAAAAGTTCTTTAATAGTATGGTTCGGTAGTTCAGCTGGTTAGAATACATGCCTGTCACGCATGGGGTCGCGGGTTCGAGTCCCGTCCGGACCGCTAAAGCAACGTTCATTAGCGTTCATTTTATACCGCCTGTGTTCAGGAAGACACCTGATAACACAGGCGGTTTCGTTTTTCCGTTCATCTCCGTTCGTGTGGGTTCAAAAATGTTTCGACAGGGCTTCGGCAAAACGTCCGTTTCGACAAAACGTCATTCTTGTTGAACCTCCGCTCCTGGAAGTACGCCAATGAATGAGAGGTTTTATCTGATAAAGATAAGTCCTTAGGCAGCTATTCTTTTAATAAAAAGTCATCAACTGAATACCAGCCACGACTTGGGTTCATGGCAGGTCGTTGGTTCATTTAATGGATTATAAATCCAAAGCTATAAATACGGGATTGCAAGTCCCGACCAGTGTATTACCGAACATACAGACCAGCGGGTCTTGGATTCATATCGGGATATTGTTCAATAATGGTTATTCACTTTGAATGTATAATTGATAAACCTGCCTGAAGGGGAATGATAACGAAATAATCCACCCCTGGTACCAACCCAAATGTTTCCGTCATTATCTTCAACTATCGTCCAAACATCGGAATTTGAAAGACCATCTTTTGTTGAAAAACGAGTAAACGTCTTTCCATCGTAACGGCAAACACCTCCGCCCCCTGTGTTCCACTTAGTATCACTGCCGAACCAAAGGTTTCCCTTTTTATCCTCATACATACAACAAATGGTATCATTGCAGAGACCATTTTCCCTTGTAAAATGTGTAAAAGATTTTCCGTCATAACGGCACAGTCCGGTATACAGATTTTCGAACCAGATGTTCTCCGTTTTATCTTCTATGATATTCATAATTTGACTACTGAAACATCCATCTCCGTTAAATCTTATAAACCTACCCGAGGCGGAATCGTAACGGCACACACCTCCAGCCCTTTCACCGAACCAAAGGTTCCCTGCTTTATCTTCAAAAATACATTGAACAGCATTACTGCCAAGACCTTGTTCCTTTGTAAAATTTGTAACTGATTTCGCACCTGCTTTATTGGCAGACGGGTTGTAACGACATACTCCCCAACCATCACTGCCTATCCAAATGTTTCCAGCCCTATCTTCAAAAATACAATTAATATGAAATTTGCCCAATCCTTCTTTCGTTGCAATATCTGTAAAGGATTTACCATCATAACAACATGCTCCATTCTCAGTGCTGAACCAAATATTCCCTTCTTTATCTTCAAAAACAGATTCAATATTGTTATCGTTCAGACCATCTTGCTTTGTAAAATTTGTTCGCACGCCTGAGACGGCATCATAACGATACACACCTGCGCCGGAAGTGCCAAACCAAAGATTTCCAATTTTATCCCGTATACTGCAACGAAACATATATTCGCTTACTTGTCCGTAGCAGGTAGTAATAAAAATTAATAACAGCAATGTGAAGATTTGCTTGTGTATGTAATATTTTTTCATTTGTCAGTTATTCTGTTTTTTTAAAGGTAATTTCTTGTAGTCAGTTTAAAGCTCAGGTATCGCCCAAGCATTATGCATAACATATTAATAACTTAGCTGCAAAGCTACTAAAACTTTCTTCACAACCTGAAAATAGCTATAAGGACGGGATTGCAAAGCCCGACCAGCATATTACTGAACATCCCGAACAGCGGGCGGGAGAAACTAATTAAATTTCAGCATTATTTAATTTATTTGCTTTGCGTATAAAATAAAGGAGTGCCAATACTACAACAATGTGCATTAAATTAAGTGCAAGTGCATAACCTGTAGTAATGCCTGTTATTGCCATAAATGGGTCAAGAAAAGATAAAACTAAAAGTATTATGGAAACGATTGTAAATATTTTAAAGCCATTCTTTGTATATTTTTCAATCAGAAAAAATACTATACTTGCAATTAAGACGGGTATTACACTGGCAATAATAATCTGGATTGCATCCATTGGCTTACCCGGTTTAATAAATACGCTATCTGTTATTATTCCTGCTGCATGGAAGATAAGGAATAGAATTACATTTATTATTACTGCTGTAATAGCAGCCCAAAGTCCTGCTATAATTGATTGTTTGAAATTGATTTTAGTTTTCATATTTATATTTTATTTATTATTTATTTGCTTTGACAATGCAAAATTACGTATATTTGCTTTCCAAAACATAGTACTATCCATTTGGATAGCACTATCTAAAAAGAAAGTAATATGAAAAAAAAAGAAAGCAAAACATCCGAAAAACTACATTCACCAGCCGAATGCTCCTCTTTTCTACGTCCTATTAAGGATTCTTTGGAAGTATTAAATGGAAAATGGAAGCTCCAGATTCTGGGCTCATTAATATTTGGCAATAAACGGTTTGGGCAAATCTCAAAAGAATTGAATGGTGTGACTGATAAAGTTCTGTCTAAAGAACTCAAAGAGTTGGAAACAAACCAGCTTATTAAAAGAACAGTTTATGATACATTTCCGCCCACTGTTGAGTATTCTATCACGGAACACGGAAAGTCATTAGAAGGTGTGATGGAGGAATTGAAGAACTGGGGTATAAAGCACCGTAAAAAGATAATTGGTTAAACAATTTTCTGTATGAATATTGAGATAGGCGCGAAACTCCTGTCAAGTTGTTTAGATACTATTGAAACCACAGGAGATGAAGGGCGTATCTTTCCGGTTTTGGGTTCATTTCTTCTTCTTGTTTGCTGGTTTTCTTTTTGCTTCCGAGATTGATTTAGTAATTGTTTGTCCGTTAACAATCTGTTTCGGGTCTTTCACTTTCGCAAGAGAGTTTGCATACGCTTCTTTCATTAATTGCTTAATGTATGTTTTAGGAAAATTTTCTTTTCGTTTTACAAGAATGTATCTATATTGATTTCCTTGTCCAAGTAAAATTCTGTCAGGGTCAGAAATTTCAGAACCCCAATAAAAACCAAAGTGAACATTGTGGCTACTTCGTCCAACTGCTATACTACAAAATGTGTGTCCTAATTTATCGGTTACGCTCCAACCAAAAGCAACTGCATTGTAGTTGTCGTAAATCAATTCATTAGTTTTCGGATACAAGTCCCAAACAAATTCTCTTAACCATAAAGCAGTTTCCTGAATGTCTTTCGGGAATGGTTTAAGAAATTTCATTAAGTCGTCTGTTTGTTCTTTACTCATTTGTCAAAGTTAAATAATTTGGGAATCCTGTTAGGTCTTGGGCTCATTTAATTTTATTTTCAATTTGATTTATGTATTTTCCAATGATAATCCCTGTAACAAACACGGTATAAAAGTGACCGACAAACCCCATAAACATAACAGCTTTTTTTGCAAGTAATGTTGTGGGTAGAATGTCTCCAAATCCAAGTGTAAGCTGGTTGGTTATACTGAAATAAAGTAAATTGTTTACCTTGGTTTCACCTTCGCCTAATCCTGAAAAAGACCGCGGAGTATAGGTCTCAATCATATCAAATAAAAACCATCCAATAAAGCAAAGCATTATAAATCCACATAGCACAGCAGAAATTATTTCAGGTGAAACCTGATCTACATATAATATTCTTCTGAATACCTCAAAAGTAAGCGTTATGAAATATATAATAAATGCAATGCCTAACAGACTGTGAGTATTTATATCTTTAAAATAAAATACTTGCGAACATATATTCAGAACAATTGTAAGTATTAGTAATACTGCAATAAAATACAATAAAAACTTACGGTTGTTAAATACAATTACACCAACAATCATAATTTGTATTGGAAGAAACGGACTGATAAAAGTTGGGCGAATGCCAAACATGAGAATTAACAAACTCAGCAAAAGAATCTCATGCTTTCTTTTTTCTATATACTTTCTACTTTTTGTCAACATAGTTACAAGTGCATAGTCAGTTTAAAGTTCCGATGTCGCCCAAGCATGACGCATAACATATTAATAGATACATCCGCAAAGCTACTAAAACTTTCTTCACAACCTGAAAATAGCTATAAGGACGGAATTGCAAAGCCCGACCAACGTATTACCGAAGATCCCGACCGGGAGGGCGTTTTTCCGTTCATCTCCGTTCATATCCATTCAAAAATGTTTCGACAGGGCTTCGACAAAACTTCCGTTTTTACAAAACATCATTTATCGATGATTTTTAAATTAATTTAAAGTTCATAATATAGTATATAAAAGCGTAATATTTGGCGGGCTGTTTTCAGGAAATGATCTGAAGAATACGTTCCTCAATGTCCCGCAATCGTTCTTCGCGTTCATTAAACCAATGTTGTTGTGCTTGTGCTGAGATATGCACTTGAGTATTATTTTCATCAATTCTTCTCATTATAATTTCAATTTCTATTGATGGATTAAAAAAAGTCTTTTTCCTTTTTGCAGTGATTATGCCTTTTGCAATATCATCATCAAGTATCAGAAATTCTTTCCTTTCCAATATACTGAGCAGCCTGCTATGAACTTTGTCAAACGATTTTTGGTACGAACTATTCCTCATAATTTACAGATTTGAATGCAAACATACATTAATACTATTATTATTCAAAACAATTCCCGCATAATTCCGAGTCAAAAATCATAATTGTTAATTGCCGATTAGGACTATTCAGCGGCAGTAAAAAGACAATTTCCAAGGCTTTGTGCAAAACAAACTTCAGGAAAACTAAAAAGTTTACCTGTCTGATTTTAAACTCATTTCTGTTTGACAAACTTTTCTCCCCAATTATACAAATCCTCCAAAACAGGCAACAAGGATTTCCCTTTTTTGGTTAATGAATATTCAACTCGTGGAGGCATTTCTGCATAAATTTTTCTATTTACAAGTCCGTCCTGTTCTAATTCTTTTAATTGCTGACTAAGCATTTTTGTAGTTATGAACGGCATTTTCTTTTGCAGCAGACTAAAGCGATTGTGTCCCTGATGTATAAAATACAACAATGCAATTTTCCACCGTCCGCCTAATACCCTCATAACCTTGTGCATTGGGCAAATTGCAGCCAATTCGGTTTCGTTTGAAAAATTTGTAGAGCTTATTTTTCTCATTACTTACTTTTTTAACACTATAATACAATTAGGTATCTATTCATTTTTGAGAAAGCGAAGTTATACTTTTGCAACGAATTTTAAAAATTAATCAAAAATGAAAAAAACAATCACAGTATTAGGAGCAACAGGCAAGGTTGGCGGCAAAATCTCAGAAATCCTTTTGAAAGAAGGACATCATCTAAAATTAATTGCCCAAACATCTGACAAGATGAAAAAGTTTGAAGATTTGGGAGCGGAAATCATACCCGCCGACATTACAAATGTAGATGTACTCACAAAAGCATTTGAAAATGCAGACAGTGCGTATGTTTTCACTCCACCAAATTTTACAGCAACCAATTACAGAGCATTTCAACGAAAGGTGGGTGATGCAGTTATTGAAGCCGTTAAAAAATCGGGTATTAAATATATTGTGAACCTAAGCAGTTGCGGTGGACATATGCACGAAGGCAACGGACTTATTGCCGGACTTTCTGAACAAGAGGTAAAATTGAACCAACTAAAAGATGTAAATGTGTTGCACTTGCGTCCTGCTTACTTTATGGACAACTTTTTATTGAACATTCGTCTTATAAAAGGAATGGGAATAAATGGCTCAACCGCAGATTCAAATCACAAAATACCTATGGTTGCAACAAAAGACATCGCAGCTATCGCAGCAAATCATTTGTCTAAACAGGATTTTAGCGGTAAAAGTGTTCAACCAATTTTGGGCGACAGAAATTATTCATTTAAAGAAGTTACAAATATTATAGGAAATTCAATTGGAAAACCCGACTTGCAGTATGTTCAATTTCCAACTGACCAAGCAAAACAAGCGATGATTAGCCAAGGACTTTCTGCTGATATAGCTAATGATATAATTGGTATGGAAACTTCTCTGAACAATGGGATAATGAATTATGAACAGCGAACCACGAAAAATTCATCGCCAACATCAGCAGAGGTATTTATAAAAGAAACGTTTTTGCCACTGTATAACTCTTAATAAATTTTAAAAGGACGGATCAAAATGGAAAAGAAAATAAACAAAACAGAAAAAGTAAGCAGAAAACATCCTGCATTTAATAAAAATTCTGAACCGTTTTACAGTATTATAATGGAAGGTTTAAAAGATGAAGTTGACGGAGAACATTTTTGGGATGCAGTAGCAAAAGATGCGGTATTTGAATTTCTGTACAACTTCCCTGGATTTACGAATAAAATTGAAGGACGTAAAGCATATATGGACTGGTTTGGCGGATATAGCAACGTTCTTCATTCTGCCGACAATTTACGTGTGTACAAATCTGCAAACCCCGACAATGTAATTATTCTGGAATACGAAGTACACGGCACAGTTCCTTCAACTGGGAAAGCGTATGAGAATCGTTTTTGTTCTATCGTAACCATTAAAGACCGAAAAATAATTTATTGGCGTGATTATATGGATACTCTTGCAGTAATGCTTTCTGTTACGCCCGACTAACCATAAGCCCTTGTTATGAGGTCCGCTTTTTATTTAGTTCATCAATTTGTTTTTGTATCATCGCTTTTTCTGTGTCGGTCTTGCAAAAATGGTGTGCCTTTATCAAATATTCGCCTGTCTTGTCTATATCAACCTGTTTGTATAGTTCAGCTAAAAGGATGAAATAAAAATGATTTGAGTTTAAGTTTAATCTTTCGGCTTCTTTTATAGCTGGTGTATTTCCGTGAACTTTTGAAAATGCCCAAATTCTGTTCAAGGCTATAATCGGGGAATTATGGGCTAATAATAAAATGTCATACAATTTCAAAACGTTTGTCCACTTGTCGGGATTGCTATTATCAGCAGTATGCCAATAGGCGATACTTGCTTCAATGTAATAAGTTGATGTTATTTCCCATTTAGACGCTTGCTGTAAATAATGAAATCCTTTTTCAATAAATTCTTTGTCCCAAAGTTTTCTGTCCTGGTCGTCATATAATACAATGTTTCCGTTTTCTGATTGTCTTGCTTCCAAACGTGATCCATGAAAGCACATTAACGACATTAAAGCATTTGTAGCGTGATTGTTTGTTAGTGGATTATCCAATAATAAATAAGCCAAATTTAATGCTTCAATGCAGAGTTCTTTTCTTACAATGGAATTGTTGCTTTCGGAATAATAGCCCTCGCTGAACAGGAGATATATTGTTTGAATAACGGTATTTAATCGTTCATTGATTACTTTATCATCGGGCATTTCAATCTTAATGTTTTCCGAACGAAGTTTTTCTTTTGCCCGTTGCAATCTTTTATGAATGGTTTCTTTGTTTGATAAGAACGCATCAGCAATTTCATTCAGTCCTAAACCGCAAAGTATTCTTAATGCCAAACAAATTTGTGCTTCTGTTGAAATTGACGGGTGACATACTGCAAAAAGCATCTGAAGCTGACTATCTGCTATACTCTTGTGCGAAAAGTCAATCCTGATTTCATCAAATTGATTCTTATCGGTTAATTGTTCTGATACTGTTTTGTTGAATATATTATTTCTGACAAGTTGATTTTTCAGTTTATTTTTTGCAACTGTGTAAAGCCAAGCCGTTGGATTTTCTGGCTTTCCTTTGTATGACCAACTGTCGAGTGCTGATAAAAAAGTTTCGCTGGTTATATCTTCGGCTATTTCAATATGCTCAAGACCAAATGATTTGGTAAGAACAGATACTATTTTGCTGTATTCTGTCTTGAATAAGTGAGGGATTATATCTGTTTCATTCATTTTTAATTTAAAGCCCCCGATTTTTCGGGGGCTTTATTTTCAGTTTAATGTGTTACAATTTGTCGTACTTCTACGGTGTTACCTTCACCTTGTAAAATAGGTGCACCTTTTGCAAATTCGGCTGCTTCGTCTGCCGATTCAGCTCTTACAACAATATAACCACCAAGGGTTTCCTTGATGTCGCCAAACGGACCATTTGTAACAAACTTTTTGTGATTGACTACTTTGGCATCGTCAAATAACAGTCCTGTGCCGCCTACGAATTTGTTTTTCACAGCAATGCCATTTACCCAATCCATTTGCTGTTTCATCCATTGCTGGATTTGTTCCGGTGAAACTTTGCCGTTCACGTTTTCGTGTCTGAATAGAAGAATGTACTCTTTCATTTTTTTGATTTTTTAAATTGTTATTGAATATTTGAATTACACCCCAATAACAATCGAGTTCTTTCAAAAGGGACATACAATGTAAAAATACTTTGCGTAGTCGTTCTTTACGGGGTGGGGATGTAAATAAGCATGCTGCATAATATATGTATTATCTGCACCTGCAAAGCTACAAAAACTTTGATTATTCCCTGAAAACAATAATTATTGGAGTTTAAAGATCTGACAGGTTCCCTTATTGTGAACTCAAGACCTGACATGTTGCCAGCATCAACAATATTATCTGAAAAACATTTCGTGAGTTGGAGGCGTGAGATGAATAATAAAGTTTTATACTTAGATTTGCACCCTATAAAATAATAACAAAATGACAGTAGAAGAAATTAAACAATTCATCCAGGGAGGCGAATGGAAAAGCATTGCGCCCGAACTTCGCCCCAGCTCAATTAAAAATGCTGACGGAAGTATTAAACCATTTTACCTGACGAGAAGATTCAAGGTGTTGCCTGATGGCAAATTTGAATTGGAGGTAATAAACTCTGTTGACCCATTTGGCAAAGTGCCTCTTGTGAAAATTCTGTTGAAGGGTGATATGCTTTGGAAAGGCGAACATCCGATTGCAGCAGGTGCACAAAAGGTTGACTTCACCGCTAACGAAGCATACCTGGTTACACCTATGATTCAAGGCTTTGCAGATGCTATGAACCAAGTCGCCTCCAATGGTTACAACAAATGGGAAGTAAATGTTGCACAAAGCATTTTAGGGAAATCATTTGTACCGTTTGGTCTTACAGAAGGACAAATATTTTCTGAATACGATTTGGTTTACATATTTAATGACCTTATGTTTTGGGGTGCAAGAAATGTAGATGGTCGTGGTTTTGACAAAGAAGAAAACAGACCAACCAATTTGCAGATTCCATTGGTCAGGACGAAATAAACCCATAGCTCTGACAGGCTTTCCTTTCTGTCAGTTATTCCAAGTTTTACCAAAGTTTAAAACTTTGGTAAAAGTTTGTTCATATATAGTGTAATATGAAGGCTTGCAAATAACTCATATCATTTTACAAATCTTATACATTTGGTTTCTAATAAAAAACAGCCCCACTTCTCAATGGGACTGTCAAACCTTTTCAACTTTTAAAATCTACTGTTGCAAATTTAGAATTAAAATCAGATATATCCAAAAAAATGAAACAGCCGCACCATCTTGGGGAGGCTGTTCGCTATGAAAAAAACTACTCAATGCAAATATACAATTAATTTTGTAATAATAAAAGATTGAAACGATCAAATTATCGTTAAAATTATAACACTATAATGTCTTTTTCCCTATCTTTGCAGAGAAATAATTTAAAACCAATGAAAAAGTTTTTCTTAGTTTTGATTTTAATTCAGTTTGGAATAACTGCTTTAGCCCAACAAAAATATATCCGTTGCGGCAGCTCTGAATATATGAAACAGAAGGTTGCAAAAGACCCCGGATATGCAGTTCGAATGCAGCAAATAGAATTGCAGATGCAGGATTGGATTGCCACGCATCCTAAAATTGATGAAAAAGCAATAGCTATAACAATTCCTGTTGTTGTTCATGTTGTCTGGAATACCAATGAACAAAATATTTCTGATGCACAGGTTGAATCACAAATAGATGTTTTGAATGAAGATTATAACCGATTGAATGCGGATGCTTCGCTTACGCCATCTTGTTTTGATAGTGTTGCAGGAAGGATGCCACTGTATTTTTGTCTTGTATCGCGCGACCCTATTGGCAATTGGACAAATGGGATTACACGAACCCATACAAATGCGACTTCATTCAGTAGCAATATAGATGATGTAAAATTTGATTCGACAGGAGGTTGTAACGTATGGAATCCTGATTATTATTTGAATATATGGGTTTGTAATATGGGAGGCGGATTACTGGGTCTTACTCAATTCCCCGGCGGTCCTCCTGAAACAGATGGTCCTGTTGTTCTTTACAATGCCTTTGGAAGAGTTGGAAATTTAATTCCGGTTTATAATCTGGGAAGAACTGCAACCCATGAGGTTGGTCATTGGATGAATCTTATTCATCCTTGGGGTGACGATGGCGGTGCTTGCACAGGAACAGACTATGTTTATGATACACCAAATGAAGCAAATGCCTGTTTCAGTTGCCCAAGTGGTGTTTTGACGGATAATTGTTCGGGACTTCCCTGTGGAGTTATGTATCAGGATTATCTTGATTATACTGAGGATGCCTGTATGAATATGTTTACAAAGGGTCAGGTTTTAAGAATGATGGCAGCACTTAACGGACCTCGTTCACTTATTTTGAGTTCTAATGGATGCACTGCCCAGACAGGAATTTATGCTGCTTATAATCTTAGAAATCTGAATATCTTCCCCAATCCTGCCAATACCCAATTGACGATAGAAATAGAAACAGGAAAACCTGTTGACATTAATTATTCTATTTGCAATGCGCTTGGTTCAGTGATTTATGAAAATAATGCGGGCATTACAAAAAATGGAAAATATACAATCAATACAGAAAGCATTCCTTCGGGCATCTATTTCCTTCGGATTAAGGAAGGAGAAGAATCGTTTAACCGAAAGGTTATAATTATTCATTAATCAATAATATATCTAAGCGTTACAGAATATTCCGTATATTTGCACCGATGTTATTCAAAATTAAAAGGTATTTAGCAATTGGTTTGCTGGTTGTGATGGGGGTTTATAGCGTTCCAAAGGAATTGCTGCATGAACTTCATCATCATACTGATACTGTTGATAGTCCTTTTAAATCTAATGACACTCGTGAAGTAGGTACCAAACATATCCATTGTGATGTTTTTGAATTTAATGGTCCTGTTTTATTTTATTCATCTCAAGTATTTACTTTTTCTGAGGACTTTACTACCTTTATATATAGTCCTTCTTTTACTACAGAATATTTTCAATATTTTTCTTCTGATAACTTCCAGAGAGGACCTCCCTCTTTTATCGTAGGATAATTTTCGTTCTCTTAATTTCTTTTTACTCTTACGGCGGTTATTTGTCATTTTTATTAATGAGATTTAATCTGTGATTCGTGTATTTGTTTTAAGGAAATCCGGTTTGCGAAAATAGCCCTAAGGGGTTAATGATTATGGTTTGGTAAAGGTGTTTGTTGAACGCCATTTTCAGTAGTCCTTTCTTGGGTGTCTTATCCTTCTTCTCGTAATTTTATTTACGATTGTTTTTAAGTGGAGTTAATCGCTCCTATTTATTTATTATTTACTAAAAAATATTATGCTTAAAAAATTATTCCTGGTGACAGGTGTTATGATTTTGGTTTCTTGCATATTTATTTATGCATTAAGGAATTCAAGATTAAAAGAAATTGAAGGGGAATTAAATTGCAACATTACTCTTTCGGGGAGGGTTATTTGTGCTGATGATGGTCAGACTATTCCTGGTGCTACTCTGCTGATTGATAGTTCTCAAAGGGCTTTTCAAACTGATTCTATCGGACAATTTGTTATAGATAACTTATGTTCGGGCAATGTGTTGTTGCATATTTCTTTTGTCGGTTATAAGACTTTAGATACTACATTAATCTTAACAAAAAATAAACAGATTGATTTCTATATGCATCCTTCATCCATTCATTTGCATGAGTTTCAGGTACAAGCTAATGCGGTGAAAAAGCAGGAAGTAGAATCGGTTACCAAAACAGAATTAACAGGGTTGGAACTTTTGAAAACAAGAGGTGTTGATTTGGGTGATGCATTGAAAGATATATCGGGGGTTGATGTGATTCATACAGGTCCTACCATTGCAAAACCTGTTATTCATGGGCTTCACAGTAATAGGGTTCTTATCTTAAACAATGGCGTGAGACAGGAAGGGCAACAATGGGGTAGTGAACATGCGCCTGAGATTGACCCTTTCATTGCTACCAAATTATCTGTATTAAAAGGGGCTGCAAGTATTCGATATGGTTCGGATGCTATCGGCGGTGTAGTTATGGTTGAACCCAATGATTTGCCAAAAGGAAAATGTATGGATGGTGAATTGAATCTTGTTGGGATGGATAACAGCAGGATGGAAACGGCTTCGGGGATTATTCAGGGAGGATTTGATAATGGTTTGAGTTATCGTTTTCAAGGCACTTACAGACGGGCGGGCAATGTTGAAACGCCAAATTACATTTTGGACAATACTGCTTTGCTGGAACGAAATTATTCTGCTGCCATTGGTTACAATAAAGAACATTATGGATTGAATGTTTATTACAGTCATTTCAATACTCAATTAGGGGTTTTCACTTATTCTGATGCAAGTAATCCAACACAGCTACAGGAACTGTTTGCAGAATCCAAGCCCATTAACTTTCCATTATCCTATTATCTGAACAGACCCGGTGGGTATTATGCTATAAACAGAGGGTATCAATTGGTAGATCATGATTTGTTCAAGGCATCGGGATATTTAAAGTATGGTAGTTTCGGTAAGTTGGAAGCAACCTTTGCCCGCCAAACCGATATGAGGCAAGAGTATAGTTTAGACCCTCCTTACGTGGGTCCCGGTGTTAATCCTGATAATGTTCCTGAAAATAATTTTGATTTAATAACGCACACGGCGGAGTTGATATTTGAACATAATGACTGGCACAACATAACAGGAAGCATAGGTTCAAGTTTTATCACGCAGGGAAATGTTTATACGGGTACAAGTTTTGCACCTGTAATTCCTAATTTCAGAAACTATGGTGGAGGTTTATATTGGATTGAAAAATGGAATCCAAATACTTCTTTCACTTTAGAGGGAGGGATACGTTATGATTACAAATGGCAAAGGGAATATCAGATAGATCAAACTACAGTTCAGCAATATTTAACCACTCAACAATATAACAGTTCGACGGCTACAATAGGTGCAATTTATCGTTTCACACCGAAGCTAAGCGTTAATCTTAATGTGGGGAATGGATGGCGTGCTCCATCAGTTTATGAATTGTATGCCTATGGAATTCATGGGGCAACCTCTACATGGGAGCAAGGGGATAGTTTGTTGAATGTAGAAAAGGCTTATAATTCGACAGCTTCATTACGTTATGAAAGTGATGAACTGGAAATTGAATTTGGAGGATACGCTAACCTGATAGATAATTATATGTATGCCAAGCCAACGCTGACCTATCATACCACCATTATAGGAACATTTCCGGTGTTTCAGTTTACACAAACCAATGCATTATTTAAAGGAGTTGATTTAGATGCGAAGTGGCATATTTCAAAGCATTTAACTTTTGAACCAAAGATGACGCTTGTATTTGCCAATGATTTGACGAACCATGATTATTTAGTTTTGGTTCCGCCACAACGCTTTCAAAATTCCATGTCTTATAAATGGAAGAAACTCGGGCATTTGAAGAATGTGTTTATCAATGTTGGAAGTGCCATTGTTTTCAGGCAAACCCGTGTTCCGCCAAACAGTGATTTTGTTCCACCGCCTGATGGTTATTCATTATTATTGGCTGGTATCGGATGTTCTATCCCTTTCGGTAAAAGAGATTTGAATATCAGTATTCAAGGGAACAATTTAATGAATACAGTTTACAGAGATTATTTAGATTATTTCCGGTATTATGCCGATGAACCGGGAAGAAGTATTTTATTAAGAGTTCAAATACCATTTACAATTATACCAAATAAAGTTCAACAAATAAACAATTAAAACAGTAATTATTAAATTAAAAACAATTAAAAAATTAAATTAAAAAAAATGAAAAAAGTAATGTTAAATCTATTAGTAGTTGCATTAATTTCAATTACTATAATGATGCTTAGTATAGTATCATGTAAAAAACCGGAAAGCGTTGTTACTCCTAATCCTATCGCAAATGAATTTCTGACAACTGTAGTATTTCAATGTATAAATACTGCTGCTCCTTTTGACACCACTTGTGGTGTTTGGAGGATTTTTCCTAATCAGGCGAATCCCGATACAAGTCAGGCGATTTTGAGGTATCATCAAGGTTCTACTTACCTGTGTAATATTTATATTCTTGATGAAACCAAAACACCGTCAGGGAGTTATGCAGATTCTTCACATTTCAACATTAACACAATTAATTCCAATACCGTTAATGTTACTACAGAAATCTGGGCAAGGCGGAATTATCACCTTGAATGTTTTTTCCTGACAGGCGGGAATTTGTCATCTAACCTTACAGTTACACGACTTGACCATGATGACAACAATCCTCCGTTACCTGTTGGTTTGACCG
>Ga0206936_1082_pt1 | contig 28820 bp, 33 predicted proteins | sample Alteio_BWOrgHeat_14_FD_152922 | JGI IMG/M metagenome (GOLD analysis project Ga0206936, IMG submission 152922) | Enriched cells from forest soil in Barre Woods Harvard Forest LTER site, Petersham, Massachusetts, United States -... | ecosystem: Environmental > Terrestrial > Soil > Temperate forest >... | reverse complement strand
TGATGTCCAACATCCCAAACCAATTGATCATAAGGAGTATTGAACACATAATGAAGCGCAACAGTAAGCTCAACTACGCCAAGACTTGCACCGAAATGACCTCCATTAACTGAAACGATATCAATAATGTATTGACGCAGTTCTTTAGCCACTTCCAGGAGGTCACTTTCCTTTAACTTCCTTAAATCTGAGGGGTAATTTATCTTTTCTAATAAGGGTCCTGCTGTAACTTTCATTTATATGATTTCCTGCACAAAATTACTCAATTTATCCTTAACGTTAAAATAAAGGGAATTGGTATATTACTTAAGCAAAGCAAGATATTCATCTTCCTTTGCTCTCATCTCTGATTTTTGCTTAGAGGTTTTATCGTTATAACCGCATAAATGAATGATTCCATGTATCATCACTCTATAAAGTTCGTGAAGGAATGTTGTTTCGAATTTCTTTGCATTTGCTTTTACCCTTTGAATACTGATGTATATTTCTCCATAAATAAAACCCTTCTTTTCAGAGTAATCAAAAGTAATTATATCGGTGTAAGTATCATGGTCAAGATACTTTTGATTAAGTTCGAAAAGGTATTTGTCGCTGCAAAAGATATAACTTATATGGTCTAACTTATACCCTTCATCTTTAATAAATCCATTAATCCATTTTCTTATCTTATCCTGGTCTTCCAGTTCAAATGTCAGGTTTGTATTGTTAAACTCAATTGTCATGATAAAAAAATAATAAAAGTTTAATGTAAGAGGTTAGAACACTTTCTCCGCTACCCTTTTTGTACTATCTGATGTTCCCATTGTATAATAATGAAGACAGGGAACATGTTTCTTTTTTAATTCTAATGATTGATGAATACACCATTTAATTCCGGCTTCTTTAACCTCTTTATCTGTTTTGCATTTCTCTATTTCATCTAAAAAAGCTTCAGGAATATCAATATGAAATGTTTTAGAAAGCACAGAAGCCTGTTTTCTTGTTGTTAACACTTTAATTCCTGGAATAATAGGAACCGTTATTCCATTTGCTCTGCATTTATCAACAAAGTCAAAATACTTTTCATTATCAAAGAACATTTGGGTAACTATATAATCTGCTCCCGCATCTATTTTGGCTTTAAGGTGATTTAAATCGGATTTCAAATTCGGTGCTTCGAAATGTTTTTCAGGATAACCTGCTACTCCAATACAAAAATTGGTGGGAGAAGCATCTAATAACTCATCATCAAGATAAATACCTTTATTCATCTTAACAACTTGCTTCACAAGGTCTATTGCATAAGGATGTCCATCAGGTTCAGGAGTAAAGGAGGATTCTGTTTTGATTGAATCGCCACGAATTGCCAATACATTATCTATTCCATGAAAAGTAAGCTCTATCAATGCATTTTCCGTTTCTTCTTTAGAAAAACCTCCGCAAATTATATGAGGAACCGTATCTATTTGATATTTATTCAGAATAGCTGCAGAAATACCAACAGTTCCCGGTCTTTTTCTGATTGCAATCTTCTCAAGGAAACCTCCATCTCTTTTTCTATATACATATTCTTCACGATGGTAAGTAACATCTATAAATGCTGGTTTAAACTCCATTAAAGGGTCTATACCATCATAAATAGATTGAATACTCTTTCCTTTCAATGGTGGCAAAATCTCTATTGAGAATAATGTTGACTTTGCAGCTTTTATATGTTCAGTAACTTTCATAAATTATTAACAAATACAAATTAGTTATTTTAAAGCGTTTTTTAAATCTTATTTTATTAAATATTTTCTCATTTTGAACAAGCGGACAAAGATACTATTAATACTTCTATATTATGAAGAAATTATAAACTGAAAGTAAAGAAACCCTATAGATTTTGTATTTGTTGATAAAAATAATGGGTTTTTACAAAACCTTAACAGAAAAAATATCGTATAATTACAAAAATGGTATTAGATTTGCAAAGGAGTTAATATGAAAAAGAAATTAAATGTCGAAGGGTTTGATAAAATAATCAGGCAAAACATAGAACCTGAAGTAGGAAGACTCCTTATTTCTGAGCCTTTTTTAGAGGATGAATTCTTTGGCAGAAGTGTAATAATGTTGTGTGAACATGGTGCAGAAGGTTCAGTAGGATTTATAATTAATAAGCCAACCTCATTATCAATTAACGAAGCAATAGAAGATTTCCCTCTTTTTGATGCAAAACTCTATTTCGGGGGTCCTGTTCAAACAACTTCGCTTCATTTTATACATACTATTGGGGATAAACTTCCCGGAAGCATTGAAATATTCAGTGGAATATACTGGGGTGGAGATTTTGAGGTATTAAAGTTTTTGGCAGATACAAAACAAATCAGCAGTAATGATATTCGTTTCTTTATGGGATATAGCGGATGGGAACCGAAACAATTGAAGAAAGAATTAAAGAAACATACCTGGATAATAGGAGAAAAGAGTACAAGGTATCCTTTTACAAAAGACCCTCGTCATCTGTGGAGAGATGTTTTACAAGGCATGGGGAAACAATTTTCTGTTATTGCCAACTTCCCTGAAGACCCTTCATTGAATTAATAATAAAAAGGGGGCTATACTTTACAGGATGATAAACCTGTAAGGAATTAAGTTAATAACCAGCAAAAGTGCAAGGGGGTTTAAGTATTTACTTCTAAGGAATCAATCCAATTAAGTTAATTGTCTTTTCTCTTTATTTTTTAAATGATATTTTCTTCTTACTTTTTCCAAATCGGTACTTTCCAATTCGGGGTTTTCTAAATATCTTTTAGTCAGTTTATCTCTTATTTCACGCATTAACTTTACGGAATCAAATTTTTTCTTTTTCATATTATTTATTTTTATTCAAGTGTTTCTCTTGGGGTTCTAATTTCTAACATTGGATAACCATATTTCAGGTTTACCGAATTATATAGTCTTATCAGTTTATAGTTTACGATATGTTTAAAATTCCAACTAACTAATATATCGGCACGATTTATTGTTGCCACTGCAATATGTCGTGTATCTGTTAATGATTTCAACGTAACTATTTTCTCTTTTATATAATGATTTGAAAGTTCGCGGGCTTCGTCATTCAATAAAACATATTCTTTATGTTTATCAGGGATTTCGGATAATAAATCACGAACATGTTTTGGGGCATCTTCCAATTCATTCAATGTAATATCAGATATTATGGCTTTCTTTTTTCCAAGTATAATTTCTTTAAACAAAAGTTTCGACCATTCCTCAAACTCTTCATCGTAATATCCTCCAATAACCGAAGTATCAATATATATTCTCATTGTGCAAAGATACTGATTATAATTGAGTAATTAGTTTACACAAACATTATACTATTATAATATCTTTTTCATCCGATAACTATAAACCGCAATATCCTGCAAAAAGCTTTTTATTGATACTTTTGGAATTAAAAGGAAAGGGGGGAAGGGTTTTTTGGGGTGGGGATTAATTTGGAAAGGATGGGTGCGGATTGGATTATTCAATCAAAATTTATTCACATTATAAATTATTTTTAATTATTTAAATACTGTTTGAATTTTATTTTCAGTTAGAGAAATATTGATTTTATCATTTAAGTTTTTATATTCCTCTGATTCCATAAAACTAGTAATTTCCTTTGTCATAAATTCAAACATTTCAAATTTTAATTTCATTATCTCTTTAGAATCAGTAAAATTTATTTCATACTTATCCAATATTTTTTCATACAATGCCTGAATAAATTCTGTCAAATAAATCCTCTCTTGCAATAAATCAATTACCAAATCAGTATTCTCTAAAGTAAGTTCCTTTATTTTATTTATCTTTTCTACTGTTATTTTAATACTTTTAATATATAAAGATTTAAAAGCCATATATAAACGATTTTCTATATCAGTCTTGATTTCTAATTTATCAAATTTTAATAAAAGTTTTTCCTTATCATGACCGAGAATAGTTATGGCTTTAGTAAAAGAATTACATTCAATATTATGTAGAAATTGATTTCTAAATTCCATTAACAAAAGAAATTGGGTATGTTCCTCTTTATTGAAAATTTCTAAATCAAATAATAAATCAATTTTATTTTTAAATGAAAGATTACCACTTTTATTGGAAATTGCCTTTCTTTTCTCCATTTTAATATTCAATGCTGTAAGTATAATTAAGTTTACATGCTTTTCAACATTTAATGCTATTTCTAAAATTGATGTTCTTAAAGAAAGATTTATATCTTGTTTCATTTTTTTTGGCGTTAAAATTTATAAATAATTAAGGTAAGGTTAAGTAGGTCTTTAATTTGTGAGCAGTTTTAATTATATTTGAAAAGAATTGTTGTTATGTATACTGAAAAAAACACTCATTTTTTAACTTATTATCATTTCATAAAAGATATAAATAAATTACTTAATGAAAAAGGCGGTATAATAAATACCGCCTTTACAGAAATTTTAAAAAGGGAACATGCTCCCTTTTTTACACGTTTTTACTTTTCGACAAAATTGAGACCATTAATTTCGCCACCCGACTTTTTAAAAACCTTGTGAAATAAACAATTAGACATTCACTTGTCTGCTAAACCTACTCATAATGGAAATTTACCTTAATAGCTCAGCTGCTAAATGTAATAATTCCGAGCGTTCTTGCTTTTTACTTTGAACCTTTGAAGAAATAGTGTCTTTCGACTTCCGACACAGCTTCGACGATTTTGAAGCGGCTTTTGATTTCGACTGCTTTTTTTGTTTTGCAGTGTTAGAGACGGTAGTATTTTTTACCATTATTGAAAAATTTAAATATAACTATTTTTCAATACGATTACTCTGCTATATCACGTAAATCCAATTAATCTACGTTCGGCTCTCTACATCAAAACGTGTAATAATTTCAAAGAACATTTACCAATAATGGTGATACAAAATTACGAAATCTTTTTGTAACTGCAAAATAATTTAATAAATTTTTCTTAACAATGTAGATTCATCTAGAATAATTGAACATGGATTAGTAGTATACTATTTTTCACTTGCCCAAGCTATCCTATTATAGTCATCCCTTAATTTTGTTAAACTATCTTCCAATTCTTTATCTTTCAAATATGGTAGGATCTTCTTATAGAGTAATCCAACTTCTTCAGCACTTTCTTTTATATCAAGTGAATTGGAATGTTTCGGAATTTCTGATACATATTTTTCAGAAACATTGAATATATTAATTGCTGTTTTTTTTCCGTCCATCTTATTATTTATTAAATTGTATTCATAGGTAATATTAATATGTCGTAAGCCCCAAAGAAAAGCTCCTAAGTAATTTTTACCAATTAGACAGGAATACCATAACGCTCTCGAAATATCATAAGTAGCTTTTATATCCATTTCTTTAGTCTCCATTCTTGCCTTGTCTATATCATTACGTGTTTTATCAAATTCAACTCGCATAATTTTAATTTCTTCATTGAATCTTTGTTTTAAAATTTTAGGTACAGTAATACCTAAAATAAACACAACAATTGTCATAATTACTGCAAAAATTCCAACTAATAAACCTACTGCCGTTGTAATATCATTACTAAAGAATGATTTAGATATTTTATATTCAATCATAACATTTGTTAAGCTATCGAGTATATTTTTTTGTTGCAGGTTTTGTTGTTGTAAATTTGCAATATTAGTTCTTAAAATATCAATATTATTAATAATTAAACTATCATTAATTGAAAAACATGAATTACTAATTATTAAAATAAGAAATCCCAATATAACATATTTGACTGTTTTTTTCATAATATTTTTTTAAATTTATTTTCTGCAAATCTAATCATTCCCATCAAATAACACCAATAAATCTTCATTATCTTAAAAATCAATACTAAAGCAGGGATTATAAAATGGAGGGTATTGTTTTGAAATAACATCATAGTATTTACAAAAAACAGGGTTTTATTTGCCTATGGGAAAGAAATAAATGCAATTTAGACTGAAGTGTTTAGGATTTGGAAAGAAGTAAAAATGAAAAACACTATAGTAAAAATGATTTCGTCTGTGGTCGAAATGATTTCGTCTGTGGTAAAAATCATTTCGTCTGTAGTAAAAATGATTTCGTCTGTGGTAAAAATGATTTTGACTGTGGTAAAAATGATTTCGACTGTAGTGAAAATGATTTCGACTGTGGTAAAAATCATTTCGTCTATGGTAAAAATGATTTCGTCTGCTTTCTAAATCGTAAACACTGCAGTGTTTTTTTGAAGTTTGATTCTGTTTTTTCGGGTTTCCATCTTCCGAATTGTATTGATAATAGCCGTATCCGATAACTCTGTTGTCATTTTCAGATTTATTGCCGATAAATCGAAAATAAAGAATTATCAAGGGTTTTGTAACCTTTTGAAGATTTGAGTGAGTAATGAACTTTACAAGTCAAATACCCTGTAAAACAATCGCCCTTCACGATTTCCTGACATGTTGTATGATTATCCCCTGAATTGTAATAAAAATCAAACATCATATTTTGCGCTTCTTCTTCATTATCCCAACTATTTATGTAATATTGCGCTTCAATTAAAATTAAATTAATGAAAAGAATAACTTTTTCTATTTCCCTGATACTATCTGCTACAGTTTCAGTCATAGCTCAGCCTGGTTCTATTGACAATGGTTCGCATTCTGTAAACAAAAATACTCCCTATTATAATGTCCATATACTTAATTCAGCTTATGATAGTACTGCCTGCGGTTTAAACTATACACAGGCAACTTCATTGATTACAACCAGGTATAATCAGTATTCACAGTCCACTTTCGGTCATGGTTTTCCGGATACTTTGACAATTGCTGCCCTTCCAACCAGTTATGTTGTTTCCAAGGCATATCTTTATTTTATAGAATCCTATAAAACTGCATGTTCAACACCGATAGTAACCTTCCACGATCCGGCAGGGAATGTTCACAATGCAGGAACAACAATTGTAGGAACAGATATTTCTGCTTGTTGGGGAGAAACGGGGACACGTGTCTTGAGAGCGGATATAACAAATGCTGTAACGACAAACGGAAACTATATTCTCGATAGTCTTTCGTGCACTTCTGTATGGGAAATTGATGGTGCAAGCCTTGTAGTGATTTATCGCGACCTGAATGCATCTTATAAAGGCACTTTTGTTATTTATGATGGCTGTGAAACCGAAGATGGAGGTTCGGATTCAACTAAACTCTCCGGATTTAATATTTGTGGCAATCCTGTTTATGGAAGAGGATTTGTAATGGCAGGAGATTTTCAGGATAATGTAGGACCGCATAAGATTATTCTTAACAGCGACACCATTATATTCCCAAGTCTGTTCATGGATTTTGATGATACTATTGTAAATTTTACTGCTGGTCAGATAACTTGCTATAATGGCGCTACAGCTCCCGGTGATTGTTATGTGGTTGGTGCTACAGGGATTTATTATCAGGATACTTGCATTATTTGTCCCATTGTAATCACCGGCACAAAGGAAATAGAATTGAATGATTTTACTGTTAATCCCAATCCGACAAAAGGTTTATTAACCATTACAGCTGCATTGGGATTTAATAAAGAGCTTACCGTTTCATTGGTTAATGTACTTGGACAGGAAATCATTAATCAAACCTGGAACCCATCTGTTATGGGAAAAACAACCAATCTTGATATTCAGAATTATAGTAATGGAGTTTACTTTTTGTCTTTACAATCAGGAGATAAGAAGCTGTATGTTAAGATAGTTAAGGAATAGTGAAAAGGATAATCGTTAATGCGATTTTCTGATAAGAAATCCTCCTTTCAGATATTTAAGCTTGAATTTAAAGAAAACCTCAATATTCAAATATTTATTACTTCCCCAGAGTCGGGGTGGGGAGATTCGAACTCCCGACCTCCACGTCCCGAACGTGGCACGCTAACCAGGCTGCGCTACACCCCGAAAGTTTAACGATGGCAAATATAGGAAATTGAAGAATTTATATTGCAAATAAAATGAATCATCATTGAATTGTTAGCATTTCATTCTCTTAATGCTATCACTCTCCTTTATTTTTGATAATATTGCATACTTAAATAAAAATAGAATGTGGGCAATTGAAAGAATAAAGGTAAAACTCAGGGCAAATAAATATAAAAACAAAACAGATGTTGGCGGTATAAAGTACCTTCTTGAACATGTTTCGGAGGGTCAAACAGTATTTGATATAGGGGCGCATAAAGGTGGATATATATATTTCTTAAGCAAGCTGGTAGGGGAGAAGGGGCAGGTATTTGCTTTCGAGCCGCAATTGCAATTATATAATTATCTTACTGATATGATGCTTGCAATGCATTGGAGAAATTTGCAACATGAATTTATTGCTTTATCTGACTACCAGGGAATGGCAACATTATATATACCTGCCAATAAACATGATTCATCATCGCCCGGAGCTACTATTATTACTAATCCTGAACGAAAAAATTTTCGCACCCAGGAAGTAAGGACTAATACATTGGATAATTATTGTAAGGAGTATAATATAAAGCCGGATTTACTGAAAGTAGATGTCGAGGGTAATGAACTGAATGTTTTTAAAGGAGGAGTGAATACGCTAAAGCAATACAAGCCAAAAATTCTTTTTGAATGCGAAGAAAGACATGTAGGTAAAGAAAAAGTATTGGAGACTTTCAAGTTTCTTCAGGATTTGGGTTATAGAGGATTTTTTATAAAAGATGATGAGTTTATTCCATTATCTCAATTTGATTTTGCAAAGCATCAGGATGTTTCCCGAAAGCCTTATTGTAATAACTTTATCTTCGAATAATTATTAACAATTGATAATTAATCAGATAATTTATCTTTGCTTTGCCGAATAAGCTTATTACGATTCAATTAATATAAATTTGAGATGTTGGGTATGATTGTTGTTTTATGAAGTATATCAAACCATATATTAAAATATTTCTTTTATTGATGCCATTCTTAGGATTGTCATCAGTTTTTATATTCAGAAGTGATAGCGATATTTCAGTTCAGGAAAAATTAAATCCTGTTTCTCATTCATTTGAATTAAGGACCTTAGCCAATTATTATTCAGGAAACAAGAATCTTTTCGCAAATGAAGACCCTGCATTTTTAAGTGTCGATGGAGACCATTGGGTAGATAGCGTTTTTAATTCTCTTGACCATACTCAAAGATTGGGTCAGTTATTCATGCTCGGAGTATATTCAAACAAGAATAAGAAGTATGAGGATGAAATTGCCAATCAAGTCTGTAATTATAATGTAGGAGGGATAATGTTCCTGAAAGGTGGTCCTATAAGACAAGCAAACCTTACCAATCGTTTACAGGAAAATGCTACAACTCCCATGATGATTGCTATTGATGCCGAATGGGGTTTGGCAATGCGTTTAGATAGCACCATTCGTTTCCCACATCAAATGACATTAGGAGCAATTAAAGATTATACCTTGATTTATAAAATGGGAGCCGAGATAGCACGAGAATGCAAACGAATGGGTATCAATGTAAACTTTGCTCCAGTAGCAGATGTAAATAACAACCCTAAGAACCCGGTAATTGGTAACCGTTCTTTCGGAGAAGATAAAACAGAAGTTACTCTTCGCGCTCTTTTATATATGAAAGCATTGCAGGAAAACGGAGTCCTCGCAACAGCAAAACATTTCCCTGGTCATGGCGATGCCGATGCTGATTCACATCTTGAACTTCCTGTGATTAAACAAAGTTTAGCAGAGTTAGATTCAGTAGAACTCTTTCCATTCAAGACGATGATAAGTAGTGGATTGGCAGGTATGATGGTTGCGCATCTTTCCATTCCTGCTTTAGATACTGCGGCTCATACTCCAACAACACTTTCAAAGAGTGTAGTGACTAAATTATTAAGAGAACAAATGGGTTTCAAGGGACTAATCTTCACCGACGCTTTAAATATGAAAGGTGTAACCAAGTATTATGAACCCGGAATAGTTGATGTCAAAGCCCTGATAGCCGGAAATGATATTTTATTAGATACTCAGGATCTTGCTAAAGCTATTGAAGAAATAAACAAGGCAATTGTAAAAGGTGAATTAAATCAAGATGATATTGATGCAAGAGTTAAAAAGATTCTTAAAGTTAAATACTGGTTGGGATTAAATAATTACAAGCCTGTTGAAACAAAAAATCTTTTGAATGATTTGAATACTCCTGATGCCGAAATCCTTAACAGGCAATTGTTTCGTTCTTCATTAACAATCCTTAAAAATAATGATAACATCCTACCACTTAATAATCTTGAGAGCTTAAATATAGCCTCAGTAGCAATTGGCGATGATCCTGATTCATCCTTTCAGCAATATCTAAATTATTATGCTCATGTAGATTTATATAAATTCCGTAATCGCGAATTAAAAGACATACTTATTGATTCTTTGTTAATTGCTCTAAGAAAATATAACATGGTTATCATAAGTGCTCACAGCACAAGTATTCGCCCTGAAAAGAATTACGGCATATCAGATAAAACAAGCATCATTATAGATTCTCTTTCAAAGCATACAACTGTTATCCTCGATGTTTTCGGACCTGCCTATTGCATCAATAAAATCCCCGCTGCCGACAAAGCAAAAGCAATCTTATTATCCTACGAAGACCACGATTATCTTAAACAATATTCCGCTGAATTATTATTCGGTGGTATTGGAACAGATGCATGCATACCAGTATCTCCAAATAGTACTTTCCATCGTAACTGCGGTGTTCCAAGTATGGCAGAAGGCAAACTTCAATATGTCATTCCTGAAGATATAGGAATTGATTCTAAATCTTTATCAAAAATAGATACCATAGTTAAGAATGGCATTAAAAACGGTGCAATGCCCGGTTGTCAGGTCCTTGCAGTAAAAGATGGAAAAGTCTTCTTCAACAAATCCTATGGGTATCAAACATATAGCAACAAAGAACCTGTCACCAATAATGATCTATACGACTTAGCCTCAGTGACAAAGGTTGCCGCAACTACAATGGTATTAATGAAACTGTACGACGATAAGAAACTAGACCTCAATAAAAAGCTTTCAGATTATCTTCCCGATTTAAAAAACACAAACAAAAGCGATATTATAATAAGAGATTTACTCACGCATCAGGCAGGATTAAAATCATGGATTCCTTTCTGGATGCACACCGTTGTCAATGGAAAACTATCAGATGACATCTTCCACGATACCCCATCAAAATACTATGCCTTAAAAGTAGCCGACAGCCTTTATATGCGAAATGACTATGCCGAAACAATGTGGCAAGAGATAAAAGATTCTCCCATCAAAGATGCCGGAAAATACCTCTACAGCGATTTCACAATGATCATCTCCAAGCGCATCATAGAAAGCATCACCCATCGTCCCCTCGACTCATTGGTGTATGAATATTTCTATAACCCTCTCGGACTTTCCACAATGTGTTTCAACCCTCTCGATAGATTCCCTGCTAATAGAATTGTCCCTACAGAAAATGATATCACCTTCCGTCATCAATTGTTAAGAGGTTACGTCCACGACCCTGCCGCCGCTATGTTTGGAGGTGTCTCAGGTCACGCAGGTCTTTTTAGTAATTCTAATGACCTTGCAATCCTATTTCAAATGATTCTCCAACACGGCGAGTACGCAGGACGCAAATATCTCGATTCAGCAACAGTCGCCGAATTCACCCGTCAACAATATCCGAATTCACCAAACAGAAGGGGTCTCGGTTTCGATAGAGTGGACAATATGAACCACACTAACGGTTCCGTCTGCAAAAGCGTTTCCTCTGAAACATATGGTCACACCGGCTTCACTGGCACCTGCTTCTGGGTTGATCCCAAATACAATTTCATTTACATCTTCCTCTCCAATCGCGTCAACCCAATTGCCGAAAACCCAAAACTGGTTAACATGAATATCCGCACAGATATTCAACAGGTCTTCTACGACTCCTTCAATAAATAGCCTGATTTGTCATTCCTTTCCGAAATACAGGAGGGAGGAATCTCTTTCATTATTAGATCAACCGAAACTGTTAATAATCATTAAATATATTGAAATCCCCCAAACTCTCTCTATCTTTACATCCTCAAAAAATCATCACTTATGAAAATAGGAATCGTCTGTTATCCAACCTTCGGTGGCAGTGGTGTAGTGGCCACAGAACTCGGTAAAGCTCTTGCCGAAAAAGGTCATAAAGTTCATTTTATCACCTACCATCAACCAGTCCGACTTGATTTCTTTTCCGAGAATGTCTCCTATCACGAAGTCACCGTAAACGATTATCCCCTCTTTGAATATTCTCCTTACGAAACCGCTCTCACAAGTAAACTCGTTGACGTAGCAACTTTCGAAGGTCTTGATATATTGCACGTACACTACGCCATTCCCCATGCCCATGTAGCCTATATGGCAAAGCAAATCCTTGCCACACAGGGTATATATATTCCATTCGTCACTACTTTGCATGGGACTGATATAACTTTGGTAGGAAGAGATTCCGGTTTCGCGCCCGTAGTTACCTTTGCCATCAATCATTCCGATGCCGTGACAGCCGTTTCACAAAGTCTCAAAGACGAAACATATGCCAATTTTCACATCACAAAAGACATCGAAGTCATCCCTAATTTCATAGACCTCCGTCGCTTCTCAAAACACAGAAAAGATCATTTCCGTAAAGCAATAGCACCCAATAATGAAAAACTAATCGTTCACGCTTCCAATTTCCGAAAAGTAAAGCGAGTACAAGATGTAGTCTCAGTTTTTCATAAAGTAAATAAAACAATTCCATCAAAATTACTTCTCATAGGTGATGGACCAGAACGTCATAGTATAGAGCGTGATTGCCGTGATTGTGAGGACTGCGGAGACATTCGCTTCCTTGGTAAGCAAGAAGCCGTCGAAGAAATCCTATCAGTTTCTGACTTATTTCTTTTACCGTCTGAAACTGAAAGCTTTGGTCTGGCTGCTCTTGAAGCAATGGCTTGCCAGGTTCCTGTTATATCCAGCAATACCGGCGGAATACCTGAACTAAACATCCACGGTGTCACCGGATTCCTCAGCAATGTTGGTGATGTTGAAGATATGGCTAAACATGCAATTTACATCCTTGAAGACGAAAAGCGTTTACTTCAATTCAAAAACAACGCTCTTGAACAAGCTAAAAAGTTTGACATAAAAATCATTACTCCTATTTACGAAAATCTTTACAAGAGAGTTATAGAAGCTAATAAAGCACTTCACTTGCAAGCATAATCAGATTAACTCTGTTTCTAAAATGAATTTATTACAATAATTTTCTTGCGTGTAAATCCCTTTTCGGATTGAACAGTTAAGAAATAAACACCTGTTCCATATCTTTTCAATTCGGTAAAAGTAATCAATCCCTTAGGATTATTAATAATAATCCTTCCCATAATATCCTCCACTTCAATAATTTTATTATCGTAAGAAAAAATTGTGTTTGATAAACCTTTTATTCCAGTAATTTCATTCAAATTCCTTCTCCAAATACCGTCCCCACCTGTTCCAGCATAAATATAAATACTATCAGAATACAAAGAATTTATATTAAGGTCATTTAATCCATCATTTATATAAATCCAATTCATTCCATCATCAAAAGACTCGGCAACTCCACCTCCATAAGAAGCCGCATAAACAATATTATTTCGAATAACTATAGAACGAATATCAAGATTATTCATTCCATTATTCTGTACATTAAAACTATTATAATCATCATTAGAATAAAATATTCCATCACCTCCTGAACCGGCAAACAGATTATTTCCATTCTCTCCAAAGCATCGAAAACTTGTTATCGTAACATTACTTTGAAACCAAGTATTCCCTGAATCAATTGATTCATAGATTCCAAAGTCAATAGCACAAAATAAATCATTTCCATGATTCATAATTCCATAAACAGATGTATTAGAAATGCCTGTATTCAATGAATTCCAGGAATTTCCATTATCGATAGATGAATAAATATGTCCGTTTTCTCCTCCAGCATAAATAATATTACCATACGCACAAAAAGAATAAATAACAGTATCGGAAATTCCAGAGTTTGCTGTTATCCAATTCTGACCGTTATTGTTAGAAATAAATACTCCACCACCCATTGTTCCTGCGAACAAAACAGAATCCTTTGTTGAAAGTGAAAGTACAGTTGTGTTTGTTAATCCATTATTAAGAGCAATCCAATTATTTCCATGATTATCGGAAGAAAATATTCCCTGATTGGTTCCTGCAAAAAGAATGGAATCTTTATTTGTTATGCAATAAACAGTATTTCCGGATAAGGTTGTTTGCTGCCATTGAGCAAGACAAATTGTGTTGATAAGGAGTAATAAAAAGGTGATTCCTTTAATCATCCTCCAGCTTTCTTTGCTTTGTATCCTTCTTTAATCAATAATGCGACTATTTTGTCGCGGTGATCGCCTTGGATTAGTATTTCTCCATCCTTTGCTGTGCCACCAGTTCCACAAGATGCCTTGATTTTCTTTGCAAGTATTTCAAGATCGGCTTGCTTGCCTTGGAAGCCTTTTATTGCTGTTACTGTTTTTCCGCCACGGTGTTTGCTTTCGAGCCATACTCGTAAATCTTGTTGTGATGCAGGGAGGGTTGCTGTTGAATAATGTTTTGTTACTTCGTATTTATAATCGGGGTTTGTGGAATAGACAACTCCGTTTGTCTTCTTGTTTTTGTTACTCATAATTGAATACTTTTATTAAAAGCAAAGATAGGAAAACAATTAGTTATAAAGACGCAGAATTGAATTTTGAATATGATTAAGTGTTGTTTTGAAGAGAAAGACTGCTCCATGATTGAGAAAGGCTGCACCTTAATTGAGAAAGACTGCTCCTTGATTGAGAAAGACTACTCCATAATAGAGAAAGACTGTCCCATGATTGAGAAAGACTGCCCCATGATTGAGAAAGACTACCCCATGATTGAGAAAGACTACCCCATAATAGAGAAAGACTATGTTTTTTGAGGTTTTATAGGGGAATTTAGGTTTTTTACTAAACTGGTATTCAAATTTTGTGGTAACCAGAGATGGTCGTGTTTTTATCGAATTTGAATTCGGAGGAGTGAACTTTGAGTTTTAGCCCCGATAGGAGCGGATATCCTTTTTTTTGCTGAACTGAAGTTCGACTGGCTCACTTACCATACTTAGCAAAAAAAAGATATGAGCGGATAGCGGGACTGACTTTTCCAGCGAGCGGTGAAGTAGTGCTTCAAAAAAAAATCAGGATTATGATGAATCAGGTGGTTTTGCGGTAGTTAAGGATTGCCCATGTGTTGAGGATTACTCCCATTGCAAATACTATCAGAATATGATGTAGAACATCGTGGAACTGGCTTCCTTTGATAACTATCATGCGCATAACGTCTATGAAATAGGAGATTGGAATTACTTTGGTAATGACTTTTGCCCAAACGGGCATGCTGTCTATGGGGGTGAAAAGTCCGCCCATGAGATTGAATATCTGAATGAAAAAGAAGGTGAGTGATTGTGCCTGTTGCTGTGTTTCGGAGTAGGTTGAAATCAATAGTCCGAAGCCTACAATTGCAATTAAATAAACGGAAAGGAAAAGATATAATAAAGCTACGCTGCCGAGGGGAATGATGCCATATACGATTCGGGCAATGAGCAGCCCTATGGTAAAAATGATGACTCCGAGGCACCAGAATGGAATTAGTTTTCCGAGGATGAAATGATATTTTTTTATTGGTGTAACGTTGATTTGTTCTATTGTTCCGATTTCTTTTTCTTTGACAATGTTGAGGGCTGTCATGTTGCCTCCGATGAGGGTGACAAGAAGCACGAGAACTCCCGGAACCATGAAGAGATAATAGGATAGATTGGGGTTGTACCAATTTGAAGATGTGACTTCGATGTTTGGTATTGGATTGAGGGATGTGGGTTGAATCCATTCGAGACGAATCTGGTTGTTGAAATCCTGAATTATATTGCTAAGATAACCGTATCCTACAGCTGCTTTTACTCCATTTATTGCATTGATGTCGAGAGAGAATTTCTGTTTGTTTTCGCGGGTAAGATTGCGTTCAAAACCTTGAGGGATTTCGAGGACGATATCCGCCTTATCTTTTTCAATCAATGCATAAGCTTCCTGATAGGAAGGAGTGAATGCTGTCAGCTTGAAGTAGCCCGATGATAAGACTTTGTTGGTAAATTTATTTGAATAATCGGAACGGTCGAGGTCAACAATGGCAACATTTATATTCCTGATGGTATAGTTTGCCGCCTGTGGTAAAATAAGTAATTGAATTATAGGCACCATAAACATCATCCGTATCATGTTTTTATCACGGAATATCTGTCTGAATTCTTTTTGTAACAGAAATTTAAGTACTCTCATTCTAATCGTTTTTTAAAGTTCTTCAAGCTAAGGAATAAAAAGAAAACAGTCATGCCAAAAAGTATTAATATTTCTTTCCAGATAAACCTGACGCCAAGCCCTTTGAGCATTATATCTTTGATGGTTATGTAAAACCATTTGGCAGGAACAATGTTTGAAAGGATTTGCAGCGGCATTGGCATATTTTCTATAGGAAACATATAACCGCTGAGCATCAATGTTGGGAGCATCATTCCGACAAGAGAAAGTGTCATAGCACCTTGCTGAGTGGATGCTCCAGTAGAGACCAAAAGTCCTAAGGAGAGGCATGTAATGATAAATAAAATGCTAACTGCATAGAGCAAAACAATGCTTCCTTTTATGGGTAAATCTAAAGCGAAGACGCTAAGAATAAGGATGATTGTGAGGTTAATTATGGATAATGCAAGGTAGGGTATTGCTTTGGCAAAAATAACAAGGATTGGTTTGAAAGGGGAGACAAGCAATACTTCCATGGTTCCTAATTCTTTTTCGCGGACAATTGAAATGGAAGTCATCATGACGCAAACCAACAGCATGACCATTGCTATGACACCAGGTACGAAGTTTGGAGCACCTTTGAGGTCGGGGTTATATAGCATTCGTACTTCCTGATTTATCTGGTATGGAATTTCTATATCTTTATTAAACTGTGCATTGTAATCAGCAACAATTCCTGTTACATAATTGGTTAAAGTAGTGCCTGTATTTGGGTCGGAGGCATCGGCAATTACTTGTATTTGAGCATGATTTGTATGTGTTAAATCTTCATTGAAATTCAGAGGGAAAACGATGGCAAGTTTTATATCACCTGACTTGAAAGATGCATCAATCTGGTTGGAACTGAGAAGTTCTTTATGGATAATAAAATAATCTGTTGATGCTAATTTATTTATGATTTGTTGAGATGCCATATCCTTAGCATTATCAACGATTACGATGTTTGAATTCTTGATTTCATTTGTCAATGCAAAGCCAAACAAAACAATTTGAACAACGGGAACACCGAAGAGCATGAGGAGGGTTTTCCTGTCACGAAATACATGCAAAAACTCTTTCCGAACAAATGAAAAAAACTGTTTCAATTTATAATTTATTAATTCATTTAGTCCCCCGCTCTTTTCGCTTTCCTTGCCAACTGGTAGAAGACTTCAGTTATATTATCAACATTAAAACTTTTCTTTAATTGATAAGGTGTGTCCAATGCTTCAATCCGCCCATCAACCATGATGCAGACACGATCGCAGTACTCCGCTTCATCAAGATAATGAGTTGTGACAAAAATAGTAATGCCTTGTTCTGCTGCGTCGTAAATCATATCCCAGAATTGCTTTCGGGTTGCAGGGTCGACGCCACCAGTGGGTTCATCAAGGAAAACAATTTTTGGTTGATGAACAATTGCAACAGAGAATGCAAGCTTTTGTCTCCAGCCAAGAGGCAGGCTTTTCACTAATATCTTTATCTGATTTTGTAAGCCGAGTTTTTGGACAAGTTCATCACTTTTGTCTTTGATTTGTTTATCAGTTAAGCCATAGATACCTGCGTAGAACTTAATGTTTTCAAGGACAGTTAAGTCTTCATACAAGGAAAACTTCTGGCTCATGTAACCTATATTCCTTTTGATTTTTTCAGGTTGATGATAGACATCAATTCCTGCCACTATTGCCTCTCCGGATGTAGGTCTTGAAAGTCCGCATAACATTCGCATTGCTGTAGTTTTTCCTGCTCCGTTTGCTCCAAGGAATCCGAATATTTCACCCTTCTTGACCTCGAAGGATATTTTATCAACGGCGACAAAATTTTCAAAGCGTTTAGTTAGGTCCTTTGTCTTTATTACTGTTTCCGTTTCCATCTTGTTTTCCTAATAACTTTATAAAGCAATCTTCAACCGTAGGAGTTGTATCTTTCAATACTATATCTGCTTGCCCCTTTTCCTGCAAATGTTTTTTTAATTGACTTTCATTTTCTTTCTCCTCATTTTTAAAAGAGAAATGAATGAACTCCCCTGAGGCATAGCAGTTAAGAATACCATCATAGCTTCGTAAGTCTCTTATCAGCTGATGCATCTTCGGCGATTTGATGGCATATAATTTATCGGGATAAGCTTTCACAATGTTATCAGGAGTATCCATTGATAATATCTTTCCGTTGATAATTAATCCGATGCGATCGCAGAGAGTTGCTTCATCCATATATGATGTGGAGACCATGATGGTTATACCTTTTTGTTTCAAACGTTTCAACATCTCCCAGAATTCTTTTCTTGATACCACATCAACACCTGTTGTTGGTTCGTCTAAAAACAAAACCTCAGGTTTATGAACTAGGGCGCAACAGAGCGCTAATTTCTGTTTCATACCTCCTGATAACTTACCTGCTCTGCGGTCTTTGAAAGGTTCTATCTGTTCATAAATATCTTTTATCCGATCATAGTTTTCTTTCACAGTTGTTCCGAAAACCGTTGCGAAGAAATTAAGATTCTCCTCAACTGTCAGGTCCTGATACAAAGAGAATCTCCCGGGCATGTAACCTACTATTCCACGAATTTTATGATAATCTTTCACCACATCCAAACCAACTACCGAAGCAGTTCCTTTGTCAGCCAGTAAAAGCGTAGTAAGAATCCTGAATATACTTGTTTTCCCTGCACCATCAGGACCAATTAATCCAAATAATTCTCCTTTCTCAATAGAAAGCGAGACATCATCAACCGCAAGAACTGTTTTCTTGTTATATGTTTTGGTGATATTATTAAGGGTGATTGTGCTCATTACTTATCACTGAATTTCACTTCCCCATACATACCTATCTTCAGATAACCATCATTGATTACCCTTACTTTAATGGCATAGACAAGATCAGCGCGTTCATCTTTAGTAGGAATTGTTTTGGGTGTAAATTCAGATTTATCGGAAATCCAATAAACTGTTCCCGAATATTGTCCATATTGTTTGGCTCCCTTATCCGTTCTGACATTCACCTTCTGACCAAGTTTTATTTGATTTAGTTGGGCACCTGTTATGTAAGCCCTTAATATCAAGGTATCCGTTTCAGCAATTTTATAAAGTGCTTTTCCTGGTATTACCACCTCATGGTCTTCGGCATATTTGGTAAGAACTGTGCCATGAATAGGATTGATAATTCTGCATTTTAACAATTGGTCGTTTAGTTGGTCTATCTGCTTTTGCAAGGGAGCAACATTCTTTTCAAGAGTTGTTGTGCTGATTCCAAGTGTGGATTTTTGAGCCTCTATTTGTTTAATAAGTACATCCACTTGGGTGTTTGCATCATCCAGTTGTTGCTGTGTTGCAGCATTTTGTTTGAATAGATTTTTAACTCTTTCCTGGTTCTTTTGTGCCTCTGTCAATTGTGATTGTAGAGCAGCAACTTGAACAGGAATATTTGGTATCTGACTGGTTGTTGAAGCAATCTGTGCCTCCAATTGTTGTTTTCTATAATATAGCTGCATGCTATCAACATATCCTATAAATTGATTTGGCTGGAGGGTTTGTCCTTCTTCCACATCAAACTTCATCAAGGTTCCTGATGATTCGGTTGACACTATTGTTTCAACAGATTCAAATGCTCCTGCGGCATCGAACTCTTTTTCTTTGTTGTTGCAAGATGCAAATAGGGCAACAATTGCAAATAATAAAACAGATGCTTTCATCATAATGACTTGTGAATTAAATTCCTTAAAAACTAATGTTTAAATTTTCCTGATATTAAATAATCCGATTTGATTGATTGTTTTAATAAGACTGCAAAATTAAGCAGTTTATTCAGAACAACAGTATATAATTATCAGAAATAAATTAATGTTGATTAAAAAAGCGATTCAATTCAACAAAACACTAATCTTCTCTTTCAGCATTTTCTTTTCAGTAGGAGATTGCGTTAGTTCTATAGCCATATCAAGACACTTTTTTGCCCTCACTTTATCATTCAATAATGAATAAATAATTCCAAACAAACTATGATAAATATAAAATGATTCTAATTTTTTCTTATCCTTAATGTTCTCCAACGCTTCCAATGCCTTACCGGCACCATGAACCTGCATAATGGCTATTGCCTTATTCATTTCCCATATCGGTGATGATGATATTTTACAAAGCCATTCATATAATTCCAATATTTTTTTCCAGTTCGTTTCTTTAAAACTTTTTGCTGAACAATGCTCATAAGCAATTGCCGCTTCAATATGATAAGAACTTATTTCCTCTCCAAAAGCAGCCTTATTCATGTAATCATTTCCTAATGCAATCAAATCAAAATTCCATTTACTTCTGTCTTGATAAGGTAACAAAATAATTTCTCCCTCTGCTGTCAATCTACTGTTGCTTCTTGCCGAATGAAAACACATCAACGCCATCAATGCATATACTTCCGGCATTTGTGTATTGCTGTTTTCGGTAAGTAGTTTACATAACATCATCGCCTCTTCAATCAAATCTTTCCGTATCAGCTCTTCAGTGTTTGTGGAGTTATAACCCTCATTAAACAAAAGATAAATAGCATTAACTACCGTTTCCGTTCTGTTTTTTAATTCATCAACAGATGGTATCACAAAAGGAATCTTATGCTCCCTGAAAAACTCTTTCGTTCTATACAATCGTTTCGAAATCGTATCTTCCCCCGTCAGAAATGTCTTTGCAATCTCTGCAGTACTGAATCCGCAAAGTGTCTTTAATATCAGCGTAATCTGGTTCTCCTGCGATATTCCCGGATGACAGCATGCAAACATCATCCGCAGCAAATCATCTTTAATAAGTTCTTCTTTAAATAAATTATCCATCGTTGTCATCATCGTATATTCAGATGTAAGCAAAGCCCTTTCACTGTCATTAAAATCATATTGCACCGAGTGTTTATTTCTTCTAATAACATCAATAGCTTTATTCTTCGCAACTCTGAACAGCCATGCTGATGGATTATCAGGAATGCCTTTTAGTTTCCACACAGATAGAGCATCTATAAACGTCTGCTGAACAACATCCTCAGCAGTTTCCAAATTCTCCGTTCCGAATATCTTTGTTAAAACAGAAACCATCTTCCCCGCCTCATGACGGAAAAGATGGTCTGTTAATTTGTTTATGCTTTGATTAAATGGCAAGAGAAATTACTTTGCCTTCATCCTGTTATTCTTAGCATTATGTTCCAACTCAGCTAATCCTAATTCTTCCATCAACGGTGGAATATAAACTCCAAATCTTCCTCGCAGTCCTTTCTTCAATCCATACCATCCTCCCACAGGATTCTTTGCCGAACGTCCCCAGTCCTCAACAGTTCCTTCCTTTGTTGGTTTCTGTTCATCAGCACCGCCGAGGTCCATCCAGTCACCATGCTTCTTCAACATCGCATGCAAATCATTTAAACATCTTGCATCATAATGTAAAACTGTTTTCCCCACCGTGCAAACAATTATTTCTTTACCATCTTTCACATCCTTATACATTTCGTATTCCGATATTCCTGGAGGTGTCTTTAACTTCCACGGATTTTCTTTTGTTCCTTTGTCCATTCTATTAAATTTTGAATTTATTAAATGTAGAGACGCAATTTATTGCGTCTCTACAATATATCCTGTCAGGTATTTCAATTACATCTTTATCTCTCTGATTTCCCTTACCTCTACAATTCCGTCATTATGTTCCAATATCGGGCATCCATTAGCTATTTCCACAGCTTCATCATAAGTGTTTGCCTTACATATAAGGTAACCACCCACCATTTCTTTACCCTCAATAAAAGGTCCATCAGTAACAGTCTTTTTTGTGCCTGTAATTTTTTTACCGGTCGATTCAAGTGGTTGCGCTCCGCTAAATTGACCTTTTTCCTGGAGCCCTCCCATCCATTTCATCCATTTTTGCATTTCCTCCTGCATTGCTTCAGGAGATTGATTTGAAGACATATCATGTCCTCCTCTGAATAATAATAAATATTCTTTCATTTTTTTAATTATTTTAATTGTTATTTTAGTAATTTGATTCTTGTTATAAATTATTTCCGATACCTCTCACTCCCAAACGCTTCCCCTTTCCCTGTCTGGCAAAGCTGTCTTAAACTTTCCATATACCTTCCCCAACTGAAACTACAAGCAGCATAAAAATCTCCCTGCTCCGTCCAGCCATCTTGCGAAAAACGAACACGTGTCTTTCCATCATTTTCATCAAGAAAGAATGTAAACGTATTTCCTACCCAGCCAAAAGGACTTGCAACGCATTCCCATGTAATCTTTTCATTGGAGATGATTTCAATTACCTTCATTTCAGGTCCTACCATATCTCCAAATTGAAATTTCATAAACCCACCAAGAGTGGCATCTCCTGAAGTGCCAATTGTCCACCATCCTGATATTCCTTTGAGGGTAGATATAGCTTCAAAAACCTTTGCCCTCGAAGCATTAATGCGAAACAGATGCTTTATAGATGTCATATCTTCATGTATTAATTATAACTCATCGCTTCCTTAGTATGGAACTTCTTAAGCAATCCCATCTGCCCAATATCATAACTCTCATGCTGAGCAAGAAAAGTAATAACTCCGCCAATTGTATCATCTCCAATAGGACTTTTAAATGGTGCAGCACCCGCAAGATGTTCTTCTGTCACTGACATGATACCTTCTCTTAAAAGCAAAGATGCCTTCTTCCATTCCGATTTAATCTCATCAATAGAAGGAAACTTCATGGACTCATCAAAAGGTTTAAAACCTTCAAACATTCCTTTGTAAGGATTTTCTCCTGGCTTGCCAAGCAAACCGGCAATATTATAACGTGCCCAGGTTGTATGAGTTGCCACCCAGATAAAAGGATTGTTGTGAAGACTGATGCGCTCCTTTGCCATTTCATCACTTACTCCGGCAAGCGTGTTCAAAAACAGTCTTTCATTCATGTTGAAGATGATTTCGGATTGATAAATTGATTTTTTCATTTGTTTTTATTTTAAATTGTTAATATTATTCATGTTTTATAACCCAATGACGAACAGTCCTTTTAAATTTGGACATCTATCATTTATTTTTTCTTCTTAACCTCCTTAACAGCTTTCTTATTATGTTCCAATGCAAGCGAAATCCAAAAATCAAAATCCTTCTTACTCTTTATCCCCTCCTCATTTATCAATAGCCAACCCTTCATCGGTCTTCCCGTCATATCGAACATCCTCACTCCCTTTTTCTTCAGCAAAGCATCTGTCATCTCCGGTTCGCATCGAAGCACCATTTCATCCTTACTCACTCCCACACACATCTTATCCTTAATCATAAAAGCAATCCCTCCGAACATTTTCTTCTCACTCAATCCCGAATTGCCTGCAAGCGCAGTCCTCAATCTTTCCGCAAGTTTTTCATCATATGCCATTGTGCAAAGATACCTTATTATTTACTAAAAAAGGAAAACTTACTATTATTTATCATTAAAATCATCTGCAGTTAATATCAAATGACTTCATTAACTAATACATAGTCAACTTGCTTTAAAAATAATATTTCTTGAAATAGATAAAACTCAATAATCAGCGAATCCCGTTAAGGTATTCCTCGATAAAATCTGACAGTGGTAATTTTATCTTAATGCTTTTCATGACTCCAATTCCTTCTCCGGTATATTATTAGGAATCTCTATTGTAAACTTTGTCCCTTCACCAAACTCCGATTCAACTTCAATTTTCCCACTCAGTTTATCCACACATTCTTTTGCAATGTACAGCCCAAGACCTGCTCCGGAAGCTGCTGTTGTAGCACGATAAAACATTTCAAATAAAGAAGGCAGGTATTCCGATTTTATTCCTATTCCGTTATCTGCTATCTCCAAAACAAGCTTCTCATTATTTACAACAGCAGTTACTTCTATAAACGAGAGTGGATATTCTTTTTTTCTGTATTTAATAGAGTTCGATATAAGGTTATTAATAATTACTTTAACCCTCGAATTATCAGAATAAAATGGCTCTTGCAAATTAATCCTGATTCTTTTCTCAATCGGATAGCTCGTTTGAATATAACCGATAGGTCTAAGTGCATCATCAATTATCGTCCTCAAATCAATCTTATCCGTATGGACTTCATTCCTCGCATTTCTCGAATAATCAAGTATCTCCCTGATGGTATCATCCATTTTATCCACACTTAAATTAATCAGCTCCAATATCCTTCTGCTGTCTTTATCAAGATGATTTAATTTAATTACCGAACACAATCCCATAACTGACGATAGCGGTGCTCTCAATTCATGCGATATACTATAAACAAATCTATCTAATTCCGAGTTTATCTTTATTAACTCCACATTTTTCCTCTTCATCTCTTCCTGCGATTCCCGCAGCTTCTTGTCATTTTCCCTTTTTGCAAACGAACTCGTTATTGCTTGCGGCAATCTTTGTAAATTTGTTTTCAGCAGATAATCATCTATTCCCTTTTTTATCATTTCAACTGCATATTCCTCCGATACACTTCCCGTAACTAATATAAACGGAATTTCAAGTTTGCTTTCTCTGTACTTTTCAAACGCCATCACCGAATCAAACTGCGGCAATGCGTGGTCACATAAAATAACATCTGGCTTAAATTCATTAATACCGCGCGAAAAACTTTCTTCATCCTCAGCAAGGAAATATTGAAAGTCCAATCCCGCCTTTTCTAACAATCTCTTTACAAAATCCGAATCAGGTTCCGAGTCTTCTAAATGAAGTATACGATATTCCATGACTATAAATTTTAATTGATTTCATAACTTTAATGCGATGATTGATTGATAAGCATCCAATATAATCCCAGTTCCGATACCACTTTCATAAACGATTCAAAATCCACCGGCTTCACCACATAACTGTTCACTCCCAAATCATAACATGCCTTAATATCCGGATCTTCTTTTGATGATGTCAGCATGACAACCGGAATTTTCTTCGTCCGCTCATCCGCTTTAATTTTTCTCAATACTTCTATACCATCCACTTTCGGCATCTTCACATCAAGCAAAATTAATTTAGGTGCATTGCCCACATGATTATTGGCATACTTCCCTCTTGCAAAAATAAAATCCAACGCTTCATCTCCATCAATCACATGATGGAGTTTATTCGCCAGGTTATTCTTTTTCAATGCCCTGATAGTCAGATTTGCATCATCAGGATTGTCTTCTACCAATAGTATTTCAATTTCATAATTTTCCATAATATGATTATTTTAGAGTTTTGTCAGATGGTAAACTGAAATAAAAGCATGCTCCCTCATTAACTTTCGATTCTGCCCATATTTCCCCGTTATGTTTATTGATTATTCGCTTAACAATTGCAAGTCCCACTCCTGTCCCTTCAAATTCTGCTTTCGAATGAAGCCTCTGAAACACTCCGAACAGTTTGTCGTAAAATCGCATATTAAAACCTGCTCCGTTATCTTTGATATAATATACGTTCTTTTCTGCATTTGGTTTCGCTCCTATTTCTATTTTTATTTCAGGTTTCGAATTCGAAAACTTTATCGCATTCGAGATCAGGTTAGTCCACACTTGCCTTATTAATGTATAATCTCCTTCTGCAGCAGGAAGTTTACTGGTCTTTAATTCTATCTTATTTTTCACACCATCTAAAATCAATTCATTACATATATCCTTAACCAGGTTATCCATATTCAGCATTGATGTAGATAACTCTTTTCTACCCAATCTCGAAAAAGTCAACAAATCATCTATCAGCGTTTCCATTTGTTTTGAATTCCGTAAAATAGATTCAAGATTCTTTTTCCCCTCATCATCCAATGCATTATAATTATCCTCTTTTAGTATTTGCGAATATCCATATATAGCCCTCAATGGTGCACGCAAATCATGCGATACCGAATAAGTAAATGCCTCAAGTTCCTTATTCGCCGCCTCTAATTGTTCTTCCGCTCTTTTCCTTTCGGTAATGTCATAAATAATATTGATGGCATATTTTTCTCCATTTAATATAATTGTTTCAATAGACGTGAGAATATCAAAATGCGCTCCCGATTTAGTCCAGGCTTCCATTTCTATATCTTTTGCAAAACCGCGCTCCTCAATTTGTTTCAATACCTCCTCTCGTTTATCCAGGTTTGAAATTATTCCTAAATCTTCGGAACTGTGATTTAATAATTCTTCTCTCCTATATCCGGTCATTTCAGTAAATGCATTATTCACTTCTAAATAGGTAAAATCAGATAACCTTGTAATCGTAATCCCCGCAGCGCTCGATTGAAAAGCTTTTTGAAACTTCTCCTCGCTTTCAATTAATTGCTGAATATTACGCTCCAATTGTGCTGTTCGCTCTTTTACTTTAAGTTCAAGTTCCTCATTTAATTTATGTATCTCTTTTTCCGCTTTTTTCCTTTCAGTAATATCTCTCGAAATCTTCGATGCCCCGATAACTTTTCCATTCAAATCTTTTATCGGAGATATGGTCAATGAAACATCCAATGTCTTGCCACTCTTAGTAATTCTCTGGGTTTCATAATGGTCAACAAATAATCCTTCACTGATATTTTTTGTTATCTCTGGCTCTTCATTCAAAAGATGTGGAGGTGTCAAAATCGAAATATGCTTCCCCGTAATTTCTTCCTTCGTATATCCGAAAATCTTTTCCGCCCCATGATTCCAGCTAGTAATTATTCCATCAAGAGTCTTACTGATAATAGCATCATCCGACGAATTTACTATAGATGCAAACAACTCCAATTGCGCCGCCCGTTCAGTTAATTCTTCATTAGCTTGCTTTATAATCCCCTCCTTTTCCTGCATGTATGCTTCTCCGATAATTCCCATCGCTATATCCATAAACCTATTCATCCCATCCAATGAAGAAAGAAATTCATCACTGTTTCCATACTCCTTATAAAGATAAGGTCTCAGATAATTCTTTACCAACATCACAACTTCATACCACGATTTAAAGTCCAATCCCATCTTTGCATAAACATTTCCTTGCTCAATTGAGTGCTCAATATAAGGTATCCAATTGTCATTTAAGATAGCATCCTTTTGAAGTGCCTGAGATACTCTGTTACCTGCTTCCGAAACCTCCCTTGGAATATCTCTGATTAGCTTTCCGAATACCGGATGGTCCTTCAAATCTTCTCTTGCCTTCTCCGAGAAATCTTTTTCATATTTTAAATAAACATTAAAGTACGATATTATCTCCTCCCGCTCCTTTTTAGATAAAACAGGTTTAAGCTTATTTACAATATCTTTATTGGCAGATGAAATCATTTGGTTTTCATTTAATCAATTCCGAAAACCATTAGGGCTTATAAAAACTTTAATAACTATCGGATTGTCTGCACCAACAAATATAAAACCAACAAATCTATCAGTTCGCTTGTCATTCCGACAAAGGAGGAATCTCTTTAATTTTATAATAATATTCCTACACCCTCGAAACAACAATTCGTCATTTGACATACCAATGACGATAGTCATTAAGTTTTTTATTAATTTACAATCTTCAGATTTTATCTTTTTTCTCATAGCAATTATTTTGCTTTTGCCTTATTGAATAAGATGATGACAATTGATAAGGTAGCAAAGATACGGCAACTAAAAGAAAAATGCAAGTTTATCTTTACCCCCTAAAGTATTAAAATCATTCCACATATAGTAAAAATTCAATTAATTAACCTGACAGGTGCGAAGCTCAGCGTCGCTGGTCGGGATTTGTAACCTGTACTCGACCTGTCGGTATCCCGACCTAACATATTCCGAGTCGCTGGTCGGGATTTGTAATCCCGACCCAACATAAAATGATAAACCTGACAACTGCGAAGCTCCTGTCAGGTTTATTAATCCTTCAATCCCTATTCTCGCTGATTCGTTTCATCAAACTCTCCACATATCACCGTTTTCTTGAAACCCTATACAATAAAGCTTTAACCTTTCATCTAATCCATTAAACTGGTAATTAAATCTGTCAATCCGGTTATTAAAACTGTTCAATTGACCGTAAAAATGGTCGTGTTGACCGGCAAATCCATCAACCTGACCGGCAAAACCGTCACCCTTGTCGCCAAAATATTCCTCCCTATCGGTAAATTATTCCCTCCTCCCGACAGATTACTCCCCCTGTCCGGTAAATTATTCCCTCCTCCCGATAAAACCGTCCCCCTTGTTACTAAATTATTCCTCCCTCCCGGTAAAACCATCCCCCTTGTCGGCAAAATATTCCCTCCTCCCGGCAAAACCGTCCATCCTCCCGACAGATTATTCCCCCTGTCTGGTAAATTATTGCATCCTCCCGACAAATTATTCCCCCTGCCCGGTAAAATGGTCACCCTGCCCGGTAAATTATTCCCCCGCGCCGGAATAAAATACTCATATTCAAGCACTTATAAAATCCCCGTTTTTACAATAAAAACAACATTTCGCATTTTCAGCCTCCATTTTTCCATACATCTGCCAT
>Ga0206936_1080_pt1 | contig 29313 bp, 21 predicted proteins | sample Alteio_BWOrgHeat_14_FD_152922 | JGI IMG/M metagenome (GOLD analysis project Ga0206936, IMG submission 152922) | Enriched cells from forest soil in Barre Woods Harvard Forest LTER site, Petersham, Massachusetts, United States -... | ecosystem: Environmental > Terrestrial > Soil > Temperate forest >... | reverse complement strand
TGTTCCTGATATTTTTCGGGCTTTATCAAAATCTCAAATAATTAATGTCAGGAATCCTAAAGCAATTCGCCCGTGGCAACATGTTTTGGAACCACTTTCTGGATATTTGACATTAGCTGCTAATATGAAAAAAGAACCTCAGAAGTTTGCAACGGCATTTAACTTTGGACCTAAATTAAAGGATGTTTGTACTGTTGAAGAATTGGTAAAACATGCTATAAAGACTTGGGGCAAGGGGAATTATATATTAGAAAACCAAAAGAATGCTCCTCACGAAGCAGGTACTTTAAAATTGAACATAAAAAAGGCTAAAAAGGAATTGCATTGGAAACCAAAATGGAATTCGGATGTTGCAATTGGGAAAACTATTAATTGGTATAAGGGGAGTATGACGAAGGGGAGTGATAAGTTTGAGTTGTGTATAAGGGATATTGAAGGATATTTGAAATAAGTGATTTAATGCATCATTCAATAATAAAGAGAGACACGAAAGTTATTAAACAGGAAATATTCGATCTTGTTAAGGAATATTATGACGAGACTTTTGCAAATATAACATTTACTCCAGGAGAAAATAAAGTTCCTGTTAGTGGGAAAGTATTTGATGAGGATGAATTAAATCATATTGTTGAATCCGCTTTAGATGGATGGTTCACAACAGGAAGGTTTAATGAAGCCTTCGAAAAGGAACTCGCGAAATTTATTAATACAAAACGAGTAATTACTGTTAATTCAGGCTCTTCTGCTAATCTTTTGGCATTTGCAACTTTGACAGCTGAAGAACTTGGAAAACGAGCAATCAAACCAGGCGATGAATTGATAACAGTTGCAGTTTCTTTTCCAACTACGTTAAATCCTGCATTATTGTATGGTGTTGTTCCTGTATTTGTTGATGTTGATATTCCTACTTATAATATTGAAGTAACAAAGATTGAAGAAGCAATAACTCCAAAGACTAAAGCCATTATGATTGCTCATACACTTGGCAATCCATTTAATGTGGCTGCTGTTGTTGAGATTGCAAAAAAACATAACTTGTGGTTGATTGAGGATTGTTGTGATGCCCTTGGTGCTACTTTTAATGATAAACATGTTGGCACTTTTGGAGATATTGGAACTTTAAGTTTCTATCCTGCACATCATATTACTATGGGTGAAGGAGGAGCAGTATTTACCAAAAACAGTAAGTTGATTAAAATTATTGAATCATTCAGAGATTGGGGTAGAGATTGCTGGTGTGCCTCAGGATGCGATAACACTTGTGGAAAACGGTTTGAATGGGAATTAGGTGATTTACCTTTTGGTTATGACCATAAGTATATTTATTCAAGATTAGGTTATAACTTAAAAATAACTGATATGCAAGCGGCATTGGGATTGGCTCAATTAAAGAAACTTCCCCAGTTCATTAAAACCCGAAGACATAATTATTCAAGATTAAAACATGGGCTTGCTGATTTGAGTAATAAAATAATTTTACCTGAACCGACTCCTCATTCTCATCCTTCTTGGTTTGGTTTTTTGATAACCTTGAAGGATAATGCAGGAATTACCCGAAATGATTTAATTGCGAAACTTACTGATGCAAAAATTGATACCCGTTTGTTGTTTGGTGGAGATATCCGTAAACAACCTTATTTTAAAAACTACAAATACAGAGTTGTTGGGGATTTAAATAAAACTGAAATCATTTTGAATAATACCTTTTGGATTGGAGTAACTCCTATGATTAATGATGAGATGATAGATTATGTTGTTGATGTTTTCCATAAGATATTAAAATAAATTCTATCTGTTTTGAACTCAAAAACAATTTTACTTTCAGGGGCAACGGGGTTTCTTGGTTCTCATATAGCCGAAGGTTTATCAACTCATAATTATAAGGTTATTGCTCTTATAAGGAATAGTTCTGATTTATGGAGGTGCAAGGAATTTAAAAATGAGAATTTGGTTTTTGTAAATATTGATACTAAAGATTTTAAAGAAATTATTGCTAAACACAATCCTTCTGTTTTTATTCATACTGCTTGGAATGGTGTTGCTGCTAAAGGAAGAAATGATTGGAACATACAGATTGAGAATATTTTGTTTACTGCCCAAATGATTACTTTAGCAAATGAATTAGGAATTAAGAAAATCATTTCTTTTGGTTCACAGGCTGAGTATGGTAATTTTAATGGACGAATAAATGAAGCCGCAAATTGCAATCCTATAATTCCTTATGGTGCTGCAAAACTTGCAGCATTAACAATTTTTAAATCATTTTGTGAAAGCAATGCAATTAACTGGTTTTGGTTTCGGCTGTTCTCTTTATATGGAGCTCGAGAGGATAAAAACTGGTTGATTCCTTCTGTTATTGAAAATGCTTTTTACAACAAACCAATGCACTTAACAGGATGTGAACAACGTTATGATTATATTTACAGTAAAGATTTTACTAACGCTATTGTTAAGGTTATCGAAACAGAATCTGAATCCGGGATATTTAATCTTACATCAAATTCTTCTATGCAATTGAAGGAAATTATTGAAAAGGTAAAAAACTTAGTTAATCCAAATGCAGTATTTAATTTTGGTGCTTTGCCTTATAGACCTAACCAGGTAATGCACATGGAGGGTGATTCAACAAAATTCAATAAGCAATTTAACTTTGAGGTGAAATCTGATTTTGAAACGAACATAAAGGAGGTGTTAGATTATTATTTGAATAAATTAAAAAAAGAGAAAATCGTAAATTATTAAAATTTGAAGGCATCTGATTATTTAGCGGAATTTTTACAAAAGAAAGGGATAACTCATGTATTTGAATTATCAGGTGGGATGATTACGCATTTATTGGACTCCATTCATGCAAATACTGATATTGCGATTGTTACTATGCATCATGAACAAGGTGCTGCGTTTGCTGCTGATGGTTATGCAAGAGTAAAAAATATTCCCGGAGTTGCATTTGCTACAAGCGGACCTGGTGCTACCAATCTTCTTACAGGAATTGGCAGTTGTTATTTTGATTCTGTTCCTGCTTTATTTATTACAGGGCAGGTAAATCAGCATGAATTGAAGGCTGACAGACCTATTCGTCAATTAGGATTTCAGGAAACTGATATTGTTTCAATGGCATTGCCGATTACTAAAGCATGTTTTCAAATTCATGATGCGCAATCTTTGCCTGAAATATTAGAAGAAGCTTTTTCGATTGCTATTAGTGGAAGACCTGGACCTGTTTTGATTGATATTCCTATGAATATTCAACGGGTTGATATTAATGAAAAAGTTATTACTGAAAGTCCAAAGACTTCGCAACCTCAGATTGAAGAAAGAACTCTTCAACAAGTTTATCAATTATTGTCAAATGCTAAAAAACCTTTGGTGCTTGTTGGCAGAGGTATTATTGGGAGTGGTTCAAAAACCTTGTTTAACGAATTCATTGAAATTACTAAGATACCTGTAATTACTTCTTTACTTGCTGTTGATTCAATTGCTTATGATAATCCTTTGCGGGTTGGTTTTATTGGAAGTTATGGAAATCGTTGGGCAAATCTTTCAATTGGAAATGCTGATTGTATTCTTGTTTTGGGTAGTCGGTTGGATATTCGTCAGACGGGGGCTGATACAGTGGGATTTCAATCGGGAAAAACTATTATTCATGTTGATATTGAAAAAGGGGAATTAAATAATCGTCTTAAAGATTGTTTTACTATTAATGCAGATGTTAATTCTTTTTTAAAGGGGTGTGTTTCTTATTATTCATCTCATCCTCAAAAAATAAAACAGGATTGGATGAATGAAATTAATTCTTTGAGAGAGAAATGGTCGGACTTAAATGAGTTGAATGATATTACAGGAATCAATCCGAATTATTTTATTCACCAATTATCAAAGGCATCTAAAGCAGCGCAGGGTTATAGTGTGGACGTGGGCAGCCATCAGATGTGGGCGGCGCAATCTGTTGAGTTGAGCGAGGAACAGTTTTTTATTACTTCGGGCGGGATGGGTTCTATGGGATATTCATTGCCTGCTGCTATCGGGGCTTGTTTTGGATGTAATAAATTGCCTGTGGTGGTTATTGCGGGTGATGGTGGTATTCAATTGAATATTCAGGAATTGCAAACTATCAAACGAAATAATCTTCCTGTAAAGATTGTTGTTTTGAATAATCAGTCTTTGGGAATGATACGGCAGTTTCAGGATAGTTATTTTGAAGGCAGACATCAATCAACTGTTTGGGGATATAGTGCGCCGGATTTTGAAAAGGTTGCAAATGCTTATGGAATTAACGCTGCATCGATTTCCAATGAGGATGAAATAGCCAAGGGATTGGAATTACTTTGGAAGGATGAAAATGCTCCTTTTCTTTTACAGGTTAAAATAGACCCGCGGGCAAATGCATATCCTAAAATAGCTTTTGGAAAACCCATTACCGAGATGGAACCATTTTCCAAGCCGCTGGATATGGAGGGGACTTAATTTTCTAAAATGAATCATCAAAAGTTGCTTACTATTTCTATTCCTACGTGGAACAGGAGTAATTTGATTAAGGGTTTGCTGGAGGAATTGATAACTCAGATTGTTAGCTATAATCTTTCAGGGGAGGTTGAAATTCTTGTTTCTAATAATGGCTCGGAGGATGATACTCATGAAGTGGTTACTGAATTGGCGAACAACTATTCTTTTATTACATATAACAGAAATGCGACCAATCTGGGGGCGAATCCTAATGTGATGTTGTCTATGCAACTGGCTTCGGGGGAGTATTTGATTTTTTTGGGGGATGATGACCGGATTAAAGGTGACAGTTTATTGCGGGTTATTGATTTTCTTAAAGCACATAGGGAGGCAGGGGTTGTTATTGATTCTTTTAATTTTAAGAAAAAGAATGCTGGGACACAAAATTTTGTGTCCTTACCCGAATTATTAAGAAATTATTACTGGAACATTGGTAATGCAGGAGTGTTTGTTGTGAAATCTTCTTATGTTAAGGAATGTTTGAATAAATATGGGGCTGCGTTTTTTAATCAGTGCTGGTCGCAGATACAGTTTATGGTTTTGGGATTGTTTGAGCATAAGGAGGATAAAATTTATATTGAGGATTTGAATATTGTGGCTGAATCCGTGCATCAGGAAGTCACTATTTATAATTGCTTTTATTTATGGCGAACAGGTTACCTTGAATTGTTTATGGCAATAAAGGCAATGGATAGTATTATCGGCAAAGAAACTTTAAAACCTGCTTATGAATATATGAAGGATAATATTTTTCAGTTTGCTTTGTTTAATATTCTTCAATTTGGAGTTTTTATAGATGGAAAAGAATTAAGGGTTAAAACAAGGAAACACATTTGGAAAAATCTTAATCCATTTTCGTTTTATGAGAAAGTAATTTTAATGATTATAGTATTATGGTTATGGATTCCTCAATCCATTGCTAAGTTACTTGGTAACTTTTTTATATTTATTACCAAAGGCAAATCGGGGATAATAAAGAAAAATGAATTTGTGAAGATGGAATTAGGCAAAAGAAAAAAAGCCTTAGATTTAAAATCTAAGGCTATTAGGAAGTTGGATTTTGAAACTGATGGCTATGATTCTTAGTTTCTGATTCCGTAAATACCAAAACCAAGGTATTCAACAATTGTAACTACTGGTTTCTTATAATCTCGCTTCATATACCAGATTTCAGTTTCTTCAGGCGTATGTTCAGAACGATACTCACAAGATAGAACATCTAAATAACTTACTAACTGCTCTCTCCAGTTTCTTTTAACTCCTCTCATTTTCATTTTAAGAAGTCCTTGAGGAACTAAGAAAATAAGAAACATCCAATACTGAAATTTGATAGGGAATTTATTTGTAACCGCTCTTGTCCAGTTTAAAGCGTTATGTTTAAAATCCTTTTCAGGTTTATAAAGCCAGACATAATACATTCCTCCTTTTTTAACCAAATCGCTAAGACATGAAAAAGATAATTCAGTATTATTAGTAACAATTAGAACCCCTGTTGAATAAACTATATCAAAAGTTTCAGCGGCAAAAGGAGGCATTTGTAAATCACCTTGGATATAATGAACATTTGGATTTACATTGTGGAGATAGGCATTTTCAATACTGTTTGATACATCCAACCCAAAAGTTTCTATTCCAAATTCTGATACTCCTGATGTTAAAACTCCATTTCCACATCCGACATCAAACATTCTTTTGCCTTTTAAATCTTCAGGTTTCATTTGTAATTCCATTAAAACCCTTGCTTTTCTTGATTCTAATGTAAAATCCCAGGTTGTATCTCTGCCATGACGGAAAAGACTCCATTCCATTCCAAAACTGATTTTTGTCTTTTTGTTTCTTTTTATGGCTAATTTGAGAACATATCCCCAATCCTTATAGATTTTGGCTTTTATTGCATCATAATCAGTTCTGTATTTTCTGATAAAGGCTTCATGTTCTAAAAAAGATTCCATCTGGATACGGGGAACTCCCTTAACAATCGGGAAAATATAACCACAGGGGGAGGTTAATAAACCTGATTTTATCTCAGAAATGGTTACATCTCCATATTTCTTGTCTTCTCTTTCGTAAATATCCAAAGAAAATTTGCCCATTGTTAAAGGGCAACGCATTACTTCAACTAAAGAATCTTTCATTATTTTTTTAATTTTGAGGGCGCAAAGATACTTTTTTAGATTAAAGTATCAAAAGAAAGTTATGGGTCTAAGGAATTAATCAATTAATACCTTCTTGGCAATGCTATTGCCTTCAGATATTAATTCTATAAAATACATCCCTTTTGCTTCATTACTTAAATCAAAAGTGATTTGATTATAACCTGAAACAAGATGTTTATTTTCAAAATGGATTATTTTACCTGTTATATCAACTATACTTAAATCCAATGAAGTTGGTTTTGAAACAGTAAAATCTATTTTGAATTTTCCATTTGTTGGATTTGGATAAAGGGAAACATTAAAAATAGTTTGTGAAACTTCATCTATCCCAACATTTGATGGATTATATTGATAAAATGTTTTTTGTGGAACATTTGATTGCGTCATCCCTGTTCCATAATATCCATAAGAGCCAACACTAAAACCTGTTCCCCCATTCATTCCCGCTGTAGGAGGATAATTTGCTTTTTGTGTCCATTGATTTGTTTGAGAATCATACATATAAAAATCATTCAAAACATTTCCGCTCATATCGTAACCTGTTCCAGCATAACACTTTTTAAATAGTGTAAAGCATGAGGGGTCTTCTCTTGGGATACCAGGAAAACTATCTACTATAGTCCATGTATTTGATGATTGATTATATTGCCAAAAATCATTAACGTAATTATCGCCCGGATATGCAGTATTTCCTAAACCGATAAATCCAAGATTATCAAAAGCAAACCCAACACCAGCTACTCTTCCCGCACCTCCAAAATTTGCCATCTGTGTCCATGTATCGTTAGAAGGATCATATTGCCAAAAATCATTTCTATCAATTGAACCATCCCAACCAGTACCAATATATCCTTTATTACCTATTGCAAATCCTACCCCAGCAGTCCGCATAATTCCATTATCTGTTTTTTGAGTCCACGTATTGGTTGTTTGGTTATATTGCCAAAAGTCACTAAACGTATTTGCCTGATCCCATCCACCAAAAACATAACCAATAGTGCCAATAACAAAAACAGCAGGTGAATATCTGGCAGTACCACCAAAATCAGCTTTTTGAGTCCATGTGTTTGCAGTTGGGTCATATTCCCAAAAATCTTTTCTGAAATTATAAACAGGATAAGCATCACTGCCAAGTCCGATATATCCTTTGGTTCCTATATTGAAACCAAAAGGACCAAATCTGCCAGTTCCACCGAAATCAGTTTTCTGGGTCCATCCATCAGCAAAAATCAAGTTTGTTGTTAAGAGGCAAATTGCCATAGTGAGGGTAAAGATTATTTTATTCATTTTATTGGTTTTTGATTAGTTTGATTAATAAAGGTAAAATTAGGAAAACTATTTGAATAAGCAATGGATTATGTTTTTTTGTTTTGAAGGGGGAAGTTGGGAAAATATATGCAACTAATGTTTATTGCTTAGAAACAGAGCAGAAATATGGATATTTTGCAGAAAATTGGTAATTTAAGCTGTCATAGCTAAGACTGTTGGTATCATAGCAATGACTGCTGCTGTCATAGTTATGACTGTTACTATCATAACAACGACTGTTACCATCATATCAATGACTGCTGCTATCATAGCAATGACTGTTACTATCATAGCAACGACTGTTGCCGTCATAGCAATGACTGTTGCTGTCATAGCAATGACTGTTACTGTCATAGCAACGACTGTTACTATCATAGTTATGACTGTTGCTATCATAGCTATGACTGCTGCAATTATCGTTTTTAAACAAAAGTATGACAGAATGTCAGTCCAAAACCTGAAAACAGGTTAAAAAGTCTGCCATTAATGTTGAAAAAGACGATAAGAACTACTTATGGTTTCATTTGAACTACGTATGAGATGATAAGAACTACGTAAGAGACCATAAGAACTACTTATGAGATGATAAGAACTACTTATGAGAAGATAAGAACTATGTATGAGATGATAAGAACTATGTATGAGACCATAAGAACTACGTATGAGATGATAAAAACTACTTATGAGACCATAAGAACTACGTAAGAGATGATAAGAACTATATATGAGATGATAAGAACTACTTATCGTCTTTTTTGGCACCACCGCTTTCTAATAAAACAATAAGAAAATTAAAAACGACTATTTGAACTTCAAATTAGATATGAAGAACTATTAAAGACATCGTAAGAACTGCAAAAGGTCTTTTTTGGTTGCCAGTTGAATAAATTGTTTCAAAAGAAAATAATTAAAACTTTCTTATTTGACAATTGAAAGCTTATTACCTTATCACCGTAATAATTCCGGTTTTATTGAAATTTCCTCCCCTGATAAGATATACATAGCTTCCGGTTGGAACTGGGTCTCCATTAAAAGTTCCATCCCATATCAAAGGGAATGAATCGGTATAAAAAATCATCTGCCCCCAACGATTGTAGATAGACATTTCATAAGGAACACAATCATTTATAGACTGAACAACAAAATAATCATTTATCCCATCCCCATTTGGAGTAAATGCATTTGGAATATACAGTTCATCGGTATTTGAAGTTGTTACATTAATGGTTTTAGTAATTGTTGCCTTGCAAGGTGTTCCATCATTAATGATTAAAGTTACATTATAATTGCCAATGATATTATAGGTATGGTCAACACCTGTTCCTGTTGAAGTTTCGCCATCACCAAGTTGCCAGTAGGAAGAAAAATTATTTGTTGAAACGTTGGTGAAAACAACATTAGGGTCGCATGGGGCTTGCATCCAGTTAAAATCAGGGATTACAAGAATTGTGGTATTTACAGGTTGGATAATGGTATCGGAACATCCTGCTGAATTTGTAACGATGAGGGTAACTGAATAATTCCCCATTGTGCTATATGTATGAACCGGGGTTTGATTATTACTGGTATCTCCATCGCCAAAATTCCAATGATAGGTACTTCCGCCACTGCTGTTATTGGTAAAATTAACTATAAAGTTACATCCTGTAAATCCATAAGCAAATGAGGCTACAGGGATAGGATTAATTGTTATTTCTTGATTTATTGTATCATTACAGCCTCCTGAAACTGCAATAAATTTTACCCAATAACTGCCTGAAACATTATATGTATGAATAGGATTTGTAAGATTTGAAGTATCGCCATCACCAAAATTCCAGGAATAAGAGTTAAAACCAAGACTGTTGTTGGTAAAGCTAACAGATGGATCACAATTTAATATAGTTGGGGTAAAACCTGCTATTGAAGTTGGATTTACTGTAACAGTTTGGGTAATGGTATCGGCACAGTTACCTGTTCCTGCTATAAGGGAAATTGTAAATGTTCCTGAATTAGCATAAGTATGATTTGGGCTATTTAAATTAGAGGTTTGATTATCTCCGAAATCCCAATGAAACACATTTGAATTTGTGCTGGTATTAGTTAAGGCAACAGATAGATTGCAATTATTTGTCAGAGATGTAAACGAAGCAATTGCCAATGGAGGGATTGTAATTGATTGAGTTATAGAATCCACACATGCACCTGAACCAACAATTAATTTAATAATATATGTTCCCGGAGTGAGATAAGTATGATTTGGATTTTGAACTGTATCGGTATTTCCGTCTCCGAAATTCCAATTATAAATTGCAGAGCCTGTGCTATTATTAGTAAACCCAATTGTTAAACTACAGTTATTTGTTATTGGGGTAAATGAAGCAACAGGCATTTGTGTAATTGTGATTGATTGTGAAATTGTATCAGCGCAATTTCCTGAACCTACAATTAAATTGACGATATATGTTCCCGGAGAAACATAGGTATGATTTGGATTACCTATGGTATCCGTATTTCCATCACCAAAATTCCAGTTATAAATTGTTGATCCTGCACTATTGTTTGTAAAACCAACTGATAAACTACAATTGGTTACAATTGGAGTAAACGAAGCAACGGCTACTGGTGGTATTGTAATAGTTTGAGAAATTGAATCTACACAAGGGCCTGTCCCAACAAATAAAGTGATCGTATAGGTTCCGGGAGTAAGGTAAGTATGAGATGGGTAAGGGACAGTATCGGTATTTCCATCTCCGAAATTCCAATTATAAATTGCAGAGCCTGTGCTATTATTAGTAAACCCGATTGTCAAACTACAGTTATTTGTTATTGGTGTAAATGCTGCAACCGGATTTGTTCCAACAGTTAATGTTTGGGAAACTGTATCATTACAGGTTCCATTAATAACTATAAGAGTAACAGTGTAAGAACCAGCAATGTTATAGGTATGAGAAGGATTATTTAAAACAGAATTATTGCCATCACCGAAATTCCATTGATATGAATTGCCACCAGTTGAAGTATTTGCAAAAATAACTGAATCGCAATTTTGTGTAAATGTAAATGATGCTACAGGAGTTGTAAGAACATCAACTGTGACAGTATCATAAGCATTATTTCCACTACAAACAGAATCGCTGATTGTTAAAATATAGGTCGTGGTTACTAAAGGATTTACAGTTTGGGTTGAAGTAGTTGGTCCGTTATTCCATTGATAAGTTACTCCTGAAGTGTTGTTAGGACCAATTTGAATTGATTGCCCCGTACAAATTGAGTCAAAAGTATTACTGGTAAGTATTGTTTGAGTATTAACTGAATAATTATAAATAACAATTCCAGGGTCACCGTTTGCGGCATCTCCGGCAGTATTGTAGCAAGTTCCGTTTCCTCTTAATCCGGCAGCAACATTTGTTGTTACATTTCCGGGAAAAGAAGCTAAAGTTGTTTCTATTAATCCACCACCTCCTCCGCCTCCATTACCATGACACTGAAGCGCGTAAACCTCATCTCCTCCTTTTCCACCTTTAACTTCAATGGTTAAGTTTGTATTAAAATTCTGAGCTTGGATAAAAATACTTCCACCAGCACCGCCACCACCTGCGCCATCTATTGTTGCAACTAAATTATTATCTATTCCATCAGATTTAATTGAATTTCCATTGCCTGAGATTGTATTGGCATGAAGAACAATAATTCCACCTCCATTTTCTCCAACAGTTCCGGCACTGTTATTCTGATGACCACCACCACCACCTCCTCCTAAATAAATTTTACCGTGTACAATTCCAGTATCAAGATTTTTACTTGTCATTCCCCAAAGAGTATCAGGTGCAACCTGATAAGCATATCCCCCATGACCACCTCTTCCATAATTTGCTCCACCGGCACCGGCGGTGTTAATATCATTACCTCCACCTCCACCATTACCCTGGGGTCCCCTTCCATATCCTTTATTAGGTAGGTAGGGAACTATTCCCTCTCCTTTTTGCCCACCCCTGTTTGCATTTCCAAAACAAAACTGATAATACCATCCTGACCAGAAATTATTAGAAGTAGTACCACCTCTTGAACCTTTGCCGGATAAATCAATATTAGCATTTAAAGTAAGAGTTCCTGAAACAGAAAATGCTAATACCCCGCCGCTTACTCCATTCCAATTTGGTGCTGTTAAAGTGCCTGTGACCGTTGCATTAACATATTGCGGGTAAGAAACTATTTGAATATTTCCTGCAACATCATAATTTCTTGTCAAATGAGAAGTTAGTCTAATTGTGTTACCCGCAATAGAATTAATTTTAGCCAATTCGAAATTCCCTGAATTGCTGAAGTTAAGAAAGGTACCAAAAGTAATTGTATTGGAAGTATCAATAGTTGCACCCTGCATCTCAATTATTAAAATACTATCCCCCACATTAAATCCATTAGTTGAAGCTACGCTAAAACTATCAATACAATTGCCGGCAGGAATAGAAGTAACCGAAGTATAAATGTTAATTACACCGCTAATATTCGTGTTCTGAGAAAAGGAAACAGAAATGAATAAAAACATTCCTGAAAGAAGTGAGAAAAACAAGAAAAAATACTTAGGTTTTGGCATGTAGTTTATTTGAACATCAAAGTTAATAAAAAAAATCGAGTTAATTCACATTTATCTGATTAAAGTTAAATATCCATGACTTGAATAGGGTTTTGAATTATAGTCTATTGCTGAGAATATATAGTAGTAAGTACCGTCAGGAGCATCTCCACCTGTATTGTTTACTTTTCCGTTCCATAAAATGTTTTTATTATTGCTTTCAAACATCTTTAAGCCCCATCGGTCATAAATTACCAGATGATATAACGAATATCCTTCGGCAACAACATCATAGAAATCATTTTTGCCATCACCATTGGGTGAGAAAATATTAGGAATGTAAAGGTTGCAAGTATCTATTGTTATATAATCAGTCAATATCATTGTATCGGGAGAATTAATACATTTCGATTGATTGCCATAAGTAATTAACGTTATTGTAAATGTTCCTGAACTGCCATAATAAAAAGTATGGGTGGGATTTTTTGTGGTATCAAACTGTCCATCTCCGAAATTCCAAAGATATGAAGCTCCGTTAATACTGGTATTTGAAAACGTAACTGTAACAGGAGAACATCCTCTAATTGATTGTGCTGCAAAACTGCTTTTTGGCACCATAGGACTATCGACAACAATATAACCAATCAGAACGGAAGTATCTGACAATGGACCGCAAGGAGAATTTCGATAGGTTATCAAACTGACAGTATATGTTCCGGCATTTACATAAGTATGTGTTGGACTAAAGGTCGTACTTGTTCCTCCATCGCCAAAATTCCATAACCATGAGGTGCCATTACTTCCTGTATTTGTGAAAGGAACTGTAAAAGGAATACAGCCAACAGTATCTGCAAAAAATGAACTTGAAACAGTATCCAGATTGAGAATAACGATATAATTCTGATGTGTAACGGTATCATTACATCCTCCAGCCCCATAAGCAATTAAACTTACTGTATAGGTTCCGGCAGTTGTATATGTATGAGTAGGATTTGCTGAAGTGCTTGTATTCCCATCACCAAAATTCCATAAATAAGAAATTGCATTTGTGCTGTTGTTTTCAAGAAGGATTGTTAAGTTTCCACAGGCTGTATAAGAAGTATCAGGGAAAGAAGCAATTGCAGAAGGATAAACAATTACATTAATAATATGAGTTATAGTATCAGATACTATTCCACAAGCAGAGTTATTATATGCTATTAATGTAACGGTATAATTACCAGAAGCAGTATAGGTATGAGTTGGACTAACCGTTGTACTGGTATTTCCATCACCAAAATTCCATAAATATGATGTTGCGTTTGTGCTGTTGTTAGTAAAATGAATGGTAACGCTATCACAATGAGACAGAGTATCTGCAATAAAGGCACAGATAACTATTGGTGGTGCAATTACATTGATATAGTTTTGATGAATGACGGTATCATTACATCCTCCTGAACCGTAAGCGATAAGGGTATCAGAATATGTTCCTGATGTCAAATAGGTGTGGATAGGATTGGCAAAAGTACTGGTTCCGCCATCACCAAAGTGCCATAAATACGAAATTGTATTTGAACTTATACTTGTGAAAACAACTGTAAAGGGAGAACATCCACTTAATGTATCTGCTGTAAATGATGTTTGAGCAGGTTGATGAACTGTGATACTATCTGTAGTGGTATCTGCACAAGCACCTGTTCCTGTTATTAAAGTGACAATATAAGTTCCTGAATTAGAATATGCGTGAGTAGGATTCGCAACAGTATCTGTATTTCCATCACCAAAATTCCATTCGAATATTGAAGAACCGGAACTGGTATTGGTAAAATGAACAGTCAGACTGCAATTATTTACGATTGGTGAAAACGCCGCAACTGCAATTGGTGGAATAGTAATAGTATCTGTAATAGTATCTGAACAAACTCCGGAATTAACAATAAGAGAAATTACATAAGTCCCTGAAGCAGAATATGTATGAATTGGATTAATCTGTGTAGAAGTATTTCCATCACCAAAATGCCATAAATACGAAGCGCCCCCCGTTGATGTATTCGTGAAGCTAACAATATTACAATTCTGATTTAATGTAAACGCAGCTATTGGAGTTTGGATAACATTAACGATAAAAGTATCATTTACAGTTGCTAAAGAACAAACACTATCACTTATCGATAAAATATAAATAGTTGTAGTGATTGGACTTACTGTTTGAAATGATGTAACAGGTCCATTATTCCATAAATAACTAAAACCAGTAAATCCTGTTGTACCAATTTGTATTGATTGCCCTGAACAAATTGTATCCTGACTGTTTCCAGAAACAATTAATGGATTAACCCAATTAAAAATCACTCTGCCAGAATCACCGTTAGCGGCATCTCCTGCTGTATTATAACACGTTCCATTTCCTCTTAATCCACCGGAAACAATTGTTGTAACATTTCCTGGAAAAGAAGCTAAAGGTGTCTCTATTACTCCACCACCACCTCCTCCTCCATTACCATGACACTGAAGAGCATAAACTTCATCTCCACCTTTTCCACCCTTTACCTGAATAGTCAGATTTGTGCTGAAGTTAGGAACTTGTATCAATATAGTTCCACCACCTCCACCACCTCCGGCACCATCTATTGTTGCCAGTAAATTATTATCAACTCCATTAGATTTAATGGAATCGTTATTCCCAATTATTGTATTTGCATGTATTATTATTATTCCACCTCCATTTTCCCCAGAGGTTCCATCGCTATTATTTTGCTGTCCGCCTCCGCCACCACCGCCAAGAAAAATTTTATTGTGAGTTATACCTGTATCAAGGTTTTTACTTGTCATTCCCCATAAAGTATCAGGTGCAACCTGGTAGGCATATCCACCATGACCACCTCTTCCATAGTTTCCACCACCGGCTCCTGCTGTATTTACATCATTACCTCCACCTCCACCATTCGCTTGAGGTCCTCTTCCATATCCTTTATTTACAATATAACCTTTTATTCCTTCACCCTTTTGTCCCCCTCTTCCAGGTGCTATTCCAAAACAAAATTGATAAAAATAACCGGCTGTATAATTTGGTGAGACTGCACCTGCCCTAAAACCAGTACCTGTTAAATCAATATTTGAATTCAATGTCAGGTTGCCAGAAACTGAAAAAGCAAGCACTCCGCCTGTTGTGCCATTCCATGCCTGTGCATTAAGTGTAGCAGTTACTGTCGCATTAACATATTGAGGAAAAGAAACTAATTGAACTTTTCCTGCCGTATCATAAGACCTTAATAGAGGACCATTCAATATAATTGTATTTCCTACAATTGAACTTATCTTTCCAAATTCAAAATTACCAGCATTTCCATAATTTAAAATGGTTCCGAAAGTAATAGTATTAGAAGTATCAATACTTGCTCCCTGCATCTCAATTATTAGAATACTGTCTCCAATATTAAATCCAGTGGTTGAACCTACACTAAAACTATCAATACAATTACTTGCAGGAATTGAAATAACAGGAGTATAAACATTTATAACTCCACTAATATTTGTGTTTTGAGAATGTAGGTCAGGGAAATTGAAAATAAAAGCAATAAATAGAAGGATAAAATAGACGGTTCTTGGCATTAAATTTCATTAAAGGTTTAGTAAGTATTTGTAAAATTAATAAAACTTTTTGAAACAACAAAGTTTCATGTTTTTTATTTTTGATGTAAAAGCGAAAAACTATAAGGTTTTTACTTATTTTCTTATTCCATACATCCCAAAGCCCAAATATTCCTCAACAGTTACATGAGTCTTTTCAAAATCTCTTTTAAAATACCATACTTCGGTTTCTTTTGGAGTATGTTCAAATCGGAATTCGCAGGAAAGGACATCGAAATAACTTACTAACTGTTCACGCCAGTTTCGTTTTTTGCCTCTCAATCTCATTTTCAATAATCCTTGAGGAACGAGGAATATCAGGAATATCCAATATTGAACTTTTATCGGGAATTTATTTGTTATAGATCTGGTAAAGTTAAGGGCATTGTGTTTAAAATCCTTTTCGGGACGATAAAGCCAAACATAAAGGATTCCTCCTTTTTTGGTTAAGCCGCTAATGCAGGAAAAAGATAATTCGGTATTGTTCGTATGATGAATAACCCCTGTTGAATAGACAATATCAAAGGTTTCGGAAGGAAAAGGAGGATTTTGCAAATCACCTTGAATGTAATGTACATTGGGATTAGTATTGTGGAGATAGGCATTCTCGACGCTATTGGAAGCGTCCAAGCCAAAAGTTTCGATACCAAATTCGGAGATGCCCGAAGTAAGAACACCATTGCCACATCCTACATCGAATAATCGTTTTCCTTTCAAACTATCGGCAGTTACATTTATTTCTTTCAGGAATCGTTGCTTTCTGCTATCTTTTGTAAAGTCCCAGGTGGTATCTTGCCCATGACGGAACATATTCCATTCCATTCCGAAGGATTGTTTGGATTTTTTATTCTTTTTTATCGCAAGTTTAATTACGTATTCATAATCAGCAAAAATCTTCTTTTTCAATGATTCATAATCCTTTTTATGGTTTCGTAAAAAATCTTCGTGTTCAAGAAATGATTCAACTTGTAAGCGAGGAACTCCCTTAACAATAGGGTAAAGATATCCGCAAGGAGCTGTCAATAAGCCTGATTTTATCTCTGATACAGTTATATCTCCATAAGTCCTTTCTTCTCTTTCATAAACCTCCAAGGTCAGTTTTTCCTTTGTCAGAGGACATCTTAATAAATCAACAAGTGTTTCTTTCATTTTTAATTATTTAAGCGGGCAAAGATAAATCAATTTATTGTTTCACAGGTAAAAAGGAGAAATGTTAAGCAATTTATTACTACTTTTGAAGTCAGAAAAAACAAAATGAGGAAACGCTTATTTATTGGAATTCCATTAGCCCAGGAGTATTCGAAGCCTATTGCTTCCTTTGTCAATAAGTATTCGGATTTGCAGCCAATCAATTGGGTTCAGGAAAAGAATCTACATATAACCATCTATTTTATTGGGTCAATTGAAGAAAATAGCATCTCGATTATCTCCAATCAAATCAACTTTCTGATTAATAGCAGTAAACAATTTACACTTGAGTTTGAGGATGTATGTTTTATAAAAGGAAGAAAAAATCAGAAAATGATATGGGCAAAATTCAAAGAAAGCATTGAATTGAATGAACTGGCAAAAAAGATTGAAGGGATTTGTTTGCCTTATATTGATAAAAGAGAGCAGTTTATATCAACCGTTCCCCATATAACAATTGCAAGGATGAAACAATTCAGGGCTATAGAAAAGATAAATCCTGTTATTCCCTTTAAAACGAGGACTTTATTTGTTAACAGATGTTGCCTTTATGAATCCGTTTCGATAGAAGGAGGGGTAAGATATGAGGTTTTGAACACCTTTAACTTTAGTGATTAAACCTCAAAAGGAAGGAATATTTTGGTAATTGGAGATAAAGAAGTAACTTTGCCGCTCAAATAATTAAAAATTAATTAAAATAAGAAATGGCAAATCATAAATCATCCATAAAAAGGATAAGGTCGAACGAGGCAAAACATGCATTGAACAAGTATCAGGACAAAACTACCCGTAATGCAGTAAAGGCGTTAAGAACAAATAAAGATAAAAAGGCAGCACAGGAATTGCTTCCAAAAGTAAATGCAATGGTAGATAAGCTGGCTAAAAGAAACATTATCCATAAAAACAAGGCAGGGAATTTAAAGTCATCTTTGACCAAGCATGTCAATAGCTTGTAAATTCAAAAATCTATAAAATCAGGTCTTTTCATAATACGGAAAGACCTTTTTTTATTATATAAACATTCATTAAAAATCAATAATCTATTAAAATGAAAAAATCATATTATTTTTTATTAACCTTTGTATTCCTGTTTGTTGCTTTGAGTTTTGCAACAACTCTGAAATACCATAAAAAACAACACTTACCAAATGATGGTAAAAAAGGTATTGACCGTTCGAATATGGATAGTACAGTAAGCCCTGCAAAGGACTTCTTTACTTATGCCAATGGCGGCTGGTTGAAAAAGAATCCTATTCCGGCATCTGAAAGTTCGTGGGGAATTTACCAGGAAGTTCAGGATAATAATTATAAATCATTGTGGCAGGTTATGAAGGATGCTGCTGCCGAAAGCGCAACAACTAATAATCCTAAGATTCAGAAGGTGGGAGATTTTTACTTCAGTGCTATGGATACTCTAAACATTGAAAAACAAGGTTATAAACCATTGCAGCCAGAATTGGACAGGATTAACGGCATAGCTGATGTTAAAGGTTTAATAGATGTAATGACTTTATATCAGACTTATGGGGTATCGCCTGGTTTCAGTTTCTTTGGTGATCAGGATCAAAAGGACAGTAAAACCGTTGTTCCTTATTTATATCAGGGTGGTTTGGGGTTGCCAGACAGAGATTATTATTTCAATAAAGATGCTCAATCGGGGGTAATTCGTGATGAATATGTGAAGCACATAACCAAAATGCTTAAATTATTAGGTGAGGATGCAAAAACAGCTTCAAAACATGCGAAAACAATCATGGACATGGAAACCAATCTGGCTAAAGTTTCAATGACTTTAGTTGACCAGCGCGATCCATATAACATCTATCATAAAATGACTGTTGCAGAGGCAAATGCTATGACACCTAATATTGACTGGAATGTTTTCCTGAAAGCGGTAGGTGTTAATGGTTCGACTTATATTATCGTCGGGCAACCTGAATTCTTTAAAGAGGTTGATAAGCAATTAACAAAGACAAGCCTTGATGATTGGAAGACTTATCTCAGATGGCATCTTGTAAATGCATTTGCGGGTCAGTTAAGTTCTGATTTTGTAAAAGAGAGCTTTCATTTCTATGGAACTATTTTAACCGGAACTACTGAATTAAAACCTCGTTGGAAAAGAGTTGTTCGTGAAGCCGATGGCGACCTTGGCGAGTTATTAGGTGAGGTTTATGTTAGTAAACACTTCTCTCCTGAAGCCAAGAAACGAACTTTAGAAATGGTAAATAATCTTATCTCAGTTTACAAAGAACGCATAAAAAGATTGGATTGGATGAGCGCTGAAACGAAAACTAAAGCCCTTGAGAAACTGGATATCATCATGAAAAAGATTGGCTATCCTGATAAGTGGAGAGATTATTCATCCTTGAAAATAGACAGAGGCTCATACCTGATGAATTGCTTGCGTGCCAATGTTTTCGCATTTAATTATATGGCAAATAAAATCGGTAAACCTGTTGTAAGAACCGATTGGGGAATGACTCCTCAAACCGTCAATGCGTATTACAATCCTACAATGAACGAAATCGTTTTCCCTGCCGGTATTCTCCAATCACCTTTATTCGATCCGGATTTTGATGACGCTGTTAATTACGGAAATACAGGTGCCACAATCGGGCATGAAATGACGCATGGTTTCGATGACCAGGGAAGCCAGTATGATGCTGAAGGTAACCTGAAAAACTGGTGGACAAAGGATGATTCCATCAACTTTGCAAAGAAAGCAGAGGTGCTGGTTAAGCAATTTAATGAGAGCGTGGTATTGGATACAAGTCATGTTAACGGCAGATTAACTTTAGGGGAAAACATTGCCGATTTAGGCGGTTTATTAATTGCCTATGAAGCCTTTAAAAATACCGAAGAAGGAAAAAACAATCCTACCATTGATGGCTTTACTGCCGAACAGCGTTTCTTTATTGCTTATGCCCAATCATGGCAGAGTCAAAAGAGAAAGGAAGCCCTTGCAGAGCAACTTATAACCGATCCCCATGCTCCCGAAAACCTGAGGGCAAACAATCCGATATCAAATATTCCTGAGTTTTATAAAGCTTTTAATGTCAAGCCCGGCGATAAAATGTATCGCCCCGAAAATCAGCGAGCTAAGATTTGGTAATACTATCTATTTGATAAATTATTTGGGCGGGTACTTCATCTTGCAATTCCCAAATGCCCTGAAAATGTATTTTTGACCCATCTTGCAATTCCCATATGGTTCAAAAATGCATTTTTGAACCATCTTGCAATTACCAAATGCCCTGAAAATGGATTTTTGACCCATCTTGTAATTCCCAAATGACCCGAAAATGCATTTTTGAACCATCTTGCAATTACCAAATGCCTTGAAAATGCATTTTTGACCCATCTTGTAATTCCAAGATGCATTTTGAGCATGTTTTATCTTAATTTTAATTAATTCGGAGGGCTTGTTGGTTGACTAAAAAAAACTTAACTCCTCTCCAAAACATCTTTAATGCTTGGTTTAAAATATCCTTCGCTCTTCATTATCTTACCATCTTCGCGATAAATCGGTTGTCCGTTATTATCTAATTTCGACATGTTACTCCGATGTATTTCATCAAAAATTTCTTCAATCTTATATTGCAATCCATGAGAGATAATGGTTCCGAAAAGGATGTACATCTTATCGCCCAGCGCATCGGCAATCTCTACCAAATCACCTTTCAGGCAGGCATCTAAATATTCATCATTCTCCTCCTGCATCAACCGATGGCGAAGGCGAACAATGTTTTCATCAAGCATAGCTTTTGGTTGTTCTTCATAAGGCAATTTAAAAACTATTTGAAATTCTTTTACCTTGTTGATTTTTGATTGCAATGTATCCATTTCCATAATTTATTATTTATAATTTTCTTATTAATTCTTTAAGCAAAGTCCCAACATTCTTTCCTGCCTCATTAGCAACTCTCAGCACCTCTTCATGCGGAGTTTCCAATGAACTATTATTTGCCGAACTGATATTTGTAATCAATGAAACAGCAAAACATTTAATCCCAAGATACCTTGCCGTTATAACTTCGGGAACAGTTGACATGGCAACAGCATCGGCACCAATAATGCGAAGATAGTTTTGTTCAGCAGGCGTTTCAAACATCGGTCCTGATAGCGCAACAAATGTTCCTGCATGAAAAGAAATATTTAAATCTCTTGCAATCTTTTCAGCCAATGAAATCAAACTTTTATCATACGCCTCACTCATATCAGGAAAGCGAGGACCCATGCTATCATCATTCTTTCCAATCAATGGATTAGTTGGAATAAGATTAATATGGTCTTTGAAAATCATTAAATCACCAACTTTATAATCAGGATTAAGTCCGCCTGATGCATTTGTTTGAAGAAGAATATTTATACCAAGCATCTTCAAAACTCTTATTGGTAAAGCAATTTCATTCATAGTATATCCCTCATAAAAATGAAATCTCCCACTCATCACCACAAAATTCTTCCCTGATAAAACTCCGAAAATCAATCTTCCCTTATGCCCCAAAACAGTTGTAACAGGGAAATTCGGAATCAAATTATAATCGATAGAACACCGAATATCCATATCATCAAACAATTCTCCCATCCCCGAACCAAGCACAATTCCAACCTCAGGAACGAAATCTGTTTTTGCTCTTATAAACTCAACTGTTTGTTTTATTTTTTCTGACATAATTCAATATCTGTTCATCAAACTTATTTTTATCTTCTTCAAAAAAATCAGTAGAAATGGGGATATAATACAGAGGATTCAACAAACCCAAAGTTTCAGCCGAAAGGTCGGTCAGCCGCATCAAATCCTTCTCTGTAGTAATGATTATTTTGTTAGGATTAGAAATCAAATCAAACTTTCCCTTGATGTTTCTCACATCATCTTCATCAAAAGCATGATGATCTTTAAAAGTTAATGTCACAACCTCCTTCGACAATGGTTTCAAATATTCAATCAAAGGTTTTGGATTGGCAATTCCTGAAACAAGCAATACCGAATACCTCTTCAAATCATCAGCAGAATTTTTTTTAATATCATCATATAATCTCAAATCTTCATATTGAATATAACTAAAATAAACAGTTTGATTCGACTTCGGATGGAGAATTCCCTTAATCTTTTCTCTTTCATTTTCAGATAAATCAGGTGGACATTTAGTAACCACAAAAACATCAGCACGCTTCTTTCCTGACTTCCATTCTCTCAAATTCCCTGTCGGAAGCATGAAATCCATTTTATAAATATCCTTATAATCAAAAAGCAAAATCGAAAGCCCTGCCACAACCGAACGATGTTGGAAAGCATCATCCAATAAAATCAAATCGGCATGATAATTCAAAATTAAAGCATCAATCGCCTTTGCCCTGTTCTCCCCAACCGACACAATAATCTCAGGAAATTTATATTTATACTGTTTTGGTTCATCGCCAATCAAAAAACTCTTTGTTCCTGACGATGCGACAATGAATCCCTTCGTTTTTCGTCCATAACCGCGAGAAAGGGTTGCTAATTTCCGGTCATTTTTCAATAAATTAACCAGGTACCCAGTCATTGGCGTTTTGCCGGTTCCTCCTGCAACCAGGTTACCTATTGAAATTACCGGAATGTTGAACTTTTGAGAATCTGATAAGCCCCAATCGAAAAACAAATTCCTTACAAAAATAATTAATCCATACAAAATAGAGACGGGAAAAAGAATTATGCCCAGGATTTTTATCATCAGAATGGCAAAAGTAAACAATCCATTTTAATAGTGAATTGATATTCTTGAAATGTTAATGTTTATAGGGAAAAATAACTGACAACAGGAAGTTTTTCAATCATTAAACCATGATTTTTCTTAGATTTGCAGCCCATTTATTAGAATGAAATGCCCAAATTAAGAGAAATTACTGATTGTATTGAAAATTTTGCCCCTTTATCGCTTCAGGAAAGCTATGATAATGCAGGTTTGATTGTGGGGGATAAGAATATGGATATTATAGGTGCATTAATCTGCCTTGATAGCACTGAGGAAGTTATTGATGAAGCCATTAATTTGGGGTATAATCTTATAATTGCCCATCATCCCATCGTTTTTTCAGGTTTAAAAAAGTTTCATGGCAATAATTATGTCGAAAGAGTTATAATTAAAGCAATAAAAAATAATATAGCCATTTATGCAGCTCATACCAACCTTGATAATGTGAAAATGGGTGTAAATGCAAAGATTTCGGAGAAATTAGGGTTGAAAGATGTTAAAATCCTTGCCCCGATGAAGGGGAATCTGAGGAAATTAGTAACATTTTGTCCCACTGAACATGCTGATAAGGTCCGCCAAGCCCTTTTCAAAGCAGGTGCAGGAAACATTGGAAACTATGATGAATGCAGTTTTAATGCTAAAGGATTCGGGACATTCAGGGCTGGTGATAATACGAATGCTTTTGTTGGAAATAAGGGCGAGCAACATCAGGAAAAGGAAGTGAAAATTGAGGTTATAGTGCCAAATTATTCGCTTCCGGGCGTGATTAAAGCATTAATCGAAGCTCATCCTTATGAAGAAGTGGTTTATGATGTCTTTCCTTTAGAAAATAATAATCCTCAAACAGGAGCCGGAATGATTGGTAAACTTTCAGTTCCAATGAATGAATTGGATTTCCTTAAATATATGAAGGAAAAGATGAAAACAGGGCTAATAAGGCATACAAAACTGTTGGGTAAGAACATTGAAATTGTAGCTGTATGCGGAGGTTCAGGAAGTTTTCTGTTAAAAGATGCAATAAATCAGAAAGCTGATATATTCATCACCGGCGACTTCAAATATCACCAGTTTTTTGACTCTGATGGGAAGATAATCATTGCCGATATAGGTCATTTTGAGAGCGAACAATTCACCAAAGAAATATTTTATGACTTAATCACAACAAATTTTCCTACCTTTGCGCTCCGATTTTCAGAAATTAATACAAATCCAGTAAATTATATTTAATAAATGGCAAATAATTCAAAGACAAAAGCAAAACCCGCGGCGAAAGCTCCGGCTAAAAAAGAAGCTCCGAAAAAGAAAGAAGTGGCTAAAAAGCCTGTAGCTGTGAAAAAGGCAGAACCAAAAAAGAAAGAAGAAACTAAAAAACCAGTAGCTGCTAAAGTCGAAGTAAAGGGTGCAACAAAACAAAAAGAGAACCCACATATTCCAAATATTCCTAAAAATCATATAGAGCCAAGGACTTTATCTCTTTCTTTGAAAGACGACAGGAAACATGATTATTCTGTTTCGGAAAAGTTAATTGCACTTTATGATTTGCAGCAAATAGATTCGAAGGTTGATAAAATAAGAATTGTCAGAGGTGAACTTCCGATGGAAGTGCGAGATTTGGAAGATGATGTTGCTGGATTAGAAACCCGTATCAAAAATATTTCAAATGAAATACATGAGATGGAAACCAATATCACCAATAAGAAGCAAACAATTAAAGATGCTAATGCACTGATTAAAAAATATACTACCCAACAGAATAATGTAAAAAATAACCGGGAATATGAATCTTTAACAAAAGAAATTGAGTTTCAGAACCTTGAGATTCAATTATCTGAGAAAAGAATTAAGGAATTTACATCCGAAATAGGAAGTAAAAATATGATAATAGAAGCAGCGAGAACCAATCTATCTGAAAGGAAACAAGATCTGGAAGTTAAAAAACATGAATTGGACGGCATTATTAAAGAAACTCAAAAAGAAGAAGAAATTCTTTTAAAGAAATCAGAAAATGCAGCTAAAATCATTGAAAACAGATTGTACGCTGCCTATAAAAGAATCAGGAATAATGCAAGGAATGGCTTGGCAGTTGTTACTGTTCAAAGAGATTCTTGTGGCGGATGTTTTAACCAGATTCCACCTCAGCAACAATTGGATATCAGACAGCGAAAGAAAATAATTGTTTGCGAGCATTGCGGTAGAATATTGGTTGATCCGAATATTACTGAGTAATAAATTATAAAATGAATGAAGGGATTTCATGCTTTATTGCTTGAAATCCCTTTTTTGTTAACAGCAAATACTACTGTGAAAGTTTCACTTCAAATTGAGCAGAAGAAAACAATTGGGATATTTTTGTTATTTATTATATTATCCACAAAGCTTTTTGCATCGTTTGAAGTTAATGAAAATTGTATAACTGCTTATAATAAAATCATTGCGTTAAGATTTGAAGAAGGCAAAACCCTTCTTAACAATGAAAAAGTTATCAACCCAAAGAATGATATTCCTTATTTCTTAGAGAATTACATTGACTTCCTGACACTTTTTATTTCTGAAAACAAAAAGGATTTTGATAAACTCAAGGATAATATGGATAAACGGTTGGATAGAATGGAACGAGGTGAGAGCAATTCTCCTTTTTATTTATACACTCAAGCTGAAATATATCTTCAATGGGCAATTGTGAAAATTAAGTTTAAGGAATATGTAAGTGCTGCCTTTGATTTGAAGAAGGCATTGGAATTATTGACTTATAATAATGAGAAATATCCGTTGTTTAAAGCAAATAATAAAGGACTTGGGTTTTTACATGCTATTGCAGGTGCAGTTCCTGAGAATTATAAATGGGTTGCTAAACTTGTGGGAGTAAAGGGAACAATAAATCAAGGGGTTAATGAATTGAAGGACTTATTGACATTTGTAAATAATTCTGAATATAAATACCTGCACGATGAGGTGCTTTTTATTCTTGCATTAGTGGAATGGAATCTTCAAAAGGATGAAGAAGAAGCACAAAAACTTTTGCAAAATCCTGACTTTAATCTAAGTGCTAACCCATTTTTGCTATTGGCAAAGGCTACCATCGCAATGAAAACAAATCATAATGACGATGCTATTCAACTTTTAGTTAATCGTCCACATGAAAAAGAATGTTACCCTTTTTATTATCTTGATTTTATGACAGGAGTGGCTAAACTGAACAGGTTGGATGCTGATGCCGGAATTTATTTTACTAATTATCTTACAAACTTTAAAGGGCAGAATTATATCAAGACTGCATGGCAGAAGCTGGCTTGGATTGCTCTTATGAATAAGGATACTATCAACTATAAAGAGGATATTAAACAGTGTATTGTTTTCGGGGATGATAATGTTGATGAAGATAAAGATGCTTTGAAGGAGGCTACCAATGGAGAAATACCAAATATTGCTTTACTAAAGGCTCGATTGCTTTGCGATGGTGGATATTATGAGCGAAGCATAGCAGAGATTGCAGGAATGAAGCCAGGTGATTTTACAAGACTAAAAGATCAATTGGAAGTTACCTACAGAATGGGAAGAATCTTTCATCGAACCAATGATTTTGATAAGGCTTTGGACTATTATGAGCAAACTTTAAAGAACGGTGTTCACTTTACTTATTATTTTGCTGCTAATTCGGCTTTGCAGATTGCCTCTATTTATGAGAAACAAGGAAATAAAGACAAGGCAATTCATTATTATCAGACTTGTTTGGCGATGAGAAATCATGATTATCAGAATAGTATTGACCAAAAAGCCGAAGCAGGATTAGATAGGCTAGGAGGTAAATAAGTAGAGACTGAAAAAGACAGCCAATTAGGCTGCGATTACTTTCCTCTGATAACAGTAATATCTCCGTGTAACTGCTTTCCTGTGTTTAATGAAAGGATGTAATAATACGTTCCATCAACTACATTGCTTCCATTCCATTCATTATGATAGTTTGTGCTCTCGTACACTTTCAAGCCCCATCTGTCGTAAACAATCAGATGACTATCCGGGAATTCGCTCATGTTTACAATGTAGAAGTAATCATTCTTACCATCTCCGTTCGGAGTAAATACATTGGGAACATGTATTTCGCAATCTTTAACATAAATGCCGATTGTATCTGTTGATGACCAACATGATTTTTCGGAATTTGCAGTGAAATAGATTGTATAATAACCCGGAACCTGCCAATTAACAGTATAAGGTCCTAAGCCAGAACCTGTTGCTGTTCCTCCATCAAAATTAATAGCTGTAGTTCCATTCAATAGCAGCGAATCAGTGAATGAAATTATTGCATTATCATAATCACACATCGAATCTCTTGGTGAAATTGTTACTCCTACCAAAGGAACCGGGATTACTCTTACATGAACAGAATCAGTCAATGTATGTCCGCATGAATCACTGATACTAACTGTATATGTTGTATTTGCATTCGGAGTAACTGTTTGTATAGAATCATTATTTAATCCTTGATTCCAGACAAAATTGTATCCTTTATAACCTCCTGAAGGACTTACATTCAAATCTACTGATTGTCCTAAACATAATGCAGTATCAGTGGTTAAAGTCATTGCCAATGGTCGAACATTTACAATAGTAAGAGTAACCGTTGTATCACCACCGCATGCTGATGGACGATGGATAGTTATGGTTATCGTTTCATTATTTGTATTAGTAGAGTCTGTGAGCGGATTAATAATTATTGTTCCTGAATTATTACCTGATGTTATTACAAGACTATCGGTAATTGTAGTATAATCAACTCCATTGGTTGCTGTTCCACCTATGGTATAATGAATTGTATAATCAGTGTTAACGGTGAAAGGAAGCGTTATTGTAAACTGACCATTATGACAACCTTCAACGGCAAGAGTCCCGGTTACTGATGGTATAGCAGGTATCGCAACACTGACGGTTACACTATCGCTAATTACATTTCCGCAAGAATCAACTACATTAACTCCATAAGTTGTATTTGCTGTTGGATTAACTATATGGCTGGCAGCATTACTTAAACCATTCGTCCAATTGTAAGTGTATGTTCCATGACCTCCTGTTACAATGGCGTCCAGATTAACACTTTGACCATAACATATAGTTGTATCATGTGTTAAATTAATCGCCATAGGATTGACATTAACAATAGTAAAGACAACGGTATCAGTAATTCCACAAGCAACATAAGTAAAGACAATATTTCTGAAAGTAGTATTTAACGAATCATGCAAGGCAGGGATATAAAGCGTGTCCTTAGTTTGCCCTGAAGGGATAACAACACTATCAGGGAAAATTGTGTAATCAGTGCCACCTATTGCGTTTCCTCCAATATTAAAATGTATTACATAAGGATTGTTTTGCGACGATGGAATTGAGAAAACCACATATCCTGTTCCACAATTGACAACAGAAACACTATCCGGTGAATTAGCATGAGGCGCAGTAACAAGTGTTACATTAATAGAATCAGTAGCCGAATGCCCACAGCCATCAGTGAGCGTTACATGATATACGATATTGGCATTAGGGTAAGCCGTAACATTCGCCCCTGTTCCCAATCCATTATCCCACGTATAAAGATAAGCCCCATATCCACCTGTGCCATTTGCAACAAGGGCTAAAGGCTGTCCGAAACAAATAGTTGTATCTGCAGGGAGAACTGAAACATGTAAAGTATCAGGACGGATAATCAAAACTGTTATGCTATCAGTAACCATTGTGCTGCAACCTGTTGGGAAGGTAACTCCAATTATTACTGTCTGAAGATATACATTACCTGTATCAAGAAGCGGAACAATAACTATAGAATCTACAGTATGACCTGCCGGAATAACAATACTATCAGGTATATAGGAGTAATCAATGCTATCGGTAGCCGTTCCACCTATAGTGAAGTAAATTGTTGTATCATTCAAAGGAGGATTTGCCAAAGTAAATATTACCGATGCCGTTGTGCATCCTTTTACAGCAACAGTATCATTGGAACTGGTGTGTGATGAAAGGAATACATTTCCACCGGTAAAGCTTCCTTGCTCCAAAAATACTCCGGAATCATAAATGCAATCACCTGCATCGGCAATAGCAAGTTTAATATGATAAGTATCACAAGGTATAACCCAATGAAGGGCAACTAAAGGAGTGGTGAAAGCATCATATTGCACCGTCAATCCACCTGTATTATCAGTAAAATAGGTACAATTATTACAAGGACCTGTCGGGGCTGTATTACATCCTGAATTTCCAT
>Ga0206936_1079_pt1 | contig 29466 bp, 31 predicted proteins | sample Alteio_BWOrgHeat_14_FD_152922 | JGI IMG/M metagenome (GOLD analysis project Ga0206936, IMG submission 152922) | Enriched cells from forest soil in Barre Woods Harvard Forest LTER site, Petersham, Massachusetts, United States -... | ecosystem: Environmental > Terrestrial > Soil > Temperate forest >... | reverse complement strand
TCCAACTCAGTTCAAATATCCGAATGGTCAGATTTCGAGTGAGGGTATGATTAAAAATGGAAAACCGGATGGTTATTGGAAAACATATTTTGAAAATGGAACTCTGAAATCGGAGGGAAATCGTGTCAATTTTAAACTCGATGGACCTTGGAAATTTTATAATGACAAAGGAAAAATGACTGCTGAATATAATTACAAGGAAAGTCATAAAAATGGCGTTCAAAAGAGTTATAATTCATTGGGAAAAATAAAATCGGAAGAAGTTTTTAAGGTTGATGTTAAGGATGGAATATGCCGGTATTATAACGATAGCGGACGGATTACGAAAGAAATTCCTTTCCTGAATGGAATAGAAAATGGCATTGGAAGAGATTATTCTCCCGAAGGTTTAATTGTAACTATTTCAACTTATAAAAATGGTTTCGTTGCTAATGAAGAATACATCAATGCCATTGACAGAAACGGTTTGAAACAAGGTACCTGGAAAGAATTTTTTACTCCCGATGACTCTACATTAGCCAATAATAAAGATGGAGATTATTTGAAAATAAAAGTTGATGGATCGTATAAAAATGATTTAAAACAAGGCTCTTGGAGATATTATAATGAGAAAGGAGATGTTGTTGATTCCAAGAATTTTGTGAATGGTGTGGAGATTATAAAAGAAATTGCCCAACCTGTTAAATTGGATATTCAAAAACTATATTATAGTAATGGCACAGTTAAGGAAATGGGCTTATATAATAAAGGTGTAAAAGAGGGTGTTTTCAGAGAATATAATGAGGATGGAAGTATAAAAGATGCCCATATTTACAGGAATGGAATTTTATTTCGTCACGGAATTTTGGATGAACGGGGTATGGAACAAGGGCATTGGGAAGAATTTTATGAGAGTGGACAGATGAAATCAGAAGGTAATTATGTGGATGGAAAAAAGGATGGTTTCTGGAAGTATTATTATGAAAGCGGAACCCTTGAACAAGAGGGAATGTTTAAAATGGATAAAACCGACAGCACCTGGAAATGGTTCTATGCAACAGGGAATTTATTGCGTGAGGAATCCTTTAAAAAAGGACGCGAGGAAGGCATGATGAAAGAATATTCTGATAGTTCTACAGTGATTGCTTTCGGGAATTATATTGCAGGAAAACGTGATGGTTTATGGAAATATAAAAATGGTCAATACATTGCTGAAGGTAATTATATTGATGGAAGAGAGGACAGTGTTTGGAAACAATATTTTGATAATGGTAAATTAGCATTTATCGGTGCTTATTTGGATGGACAGGAAAATGGAATTCATAAATATTTCTTCGATGATGGAAAAGTTCGTGAAGAACAAAACTGGCGATTAGGAATCCGTGATGGTAATTGGAAAATTTACGGACCTGATGGAATGATAATCCTTGAAATAAATTATGTGGATGGGAAGGAAATAAAATTAAACGGTCAGGTTGTTCATCCCAATGATGAGGATCCGCAGGAACCTGCGCCGAAGAAGAAGCACTAAATTTCTTTCTTCACCAATAAAAAATCTATCTGTTTCCGTGCTAAATCAGTGCTTTTTATCTTTACAAAAACAGTATCTCCAAGAGTAAACTTTTTCTTTTTTCTTGTGCCGATTAGGCAATAATTCTTTTCATCGAAGGCATAGAAATCATCATCAATATCTCGCAATCGAACCATTCCTTCACACTTATTTTCGATGAGTTCCACGTACATTCCCCATTCTGTTACGCCTGAAATCAAGCCTTCAAACACTTGTCCTTTTTTATTTTGGAGGAATTGAACTTGCTTGTATTTAATGGAGTTTCGTTCGGCTTCGGTGGCTTTCATTTCTTTGTGCGATGAATGTTTGCAGGCATTTTCATAATAGTCTTTATCCACCGATTTTCCTCCTTTTAAATAATGCTCCAATAGGCGATGAACCATCACATCAGGGTAGCGGCGAATGGGGGATGTAAAGTGTGTATAATAATCAAATGCCAATCCATAATGCCCAATATTTTCGGTGGTATAAATCGCTTTCGACATGGTACGGATGGCAAGCTGCTCCAATACATTCTGTTCTTTTTTTCCATGAACATCATTCATCAGTTTATTCAATGAATTGGAGATTTCCTTATTAGTTTTTGTATGGATTTTATATCCGAATTTATTGGCAAATGCAGCAAAATTATTCAGCTTATCAGTCACGGGAACATCATGCACGCGATAGACAAAGGTTCGTTTTGGCTCGCCATCTTTTCCTTTGCTTTTGCCGATGAATTCAGCAACTCTTTTATTAGCCAAAAGCATGTATTCCTCAATCAGTTTATTCGAATCTTTATTCTCTTTTACATACACGTCTATCGGCATGCCGTGTTCATCCAACTTAAATTTTACTTCCGCTTTTTCAAATCCTATGGCACCATTTCGGAAGAGCTCTTTTCGCATTTTCTTTGCCAGTTTATCCATCACTTTTATCTCTTCTGATAAATCACCTTTGCCTGTTTCTATAACCTCTTGCGCTTCTTCGTAAGTAAATCTTCTATCCGAATAAATCACCGTTCTTCCAAACCATTCTTTCACCACTTTTGCATCATCATTCAATTCAAAGACGGCAGAGAAGCAAAGTTTTTCCTCATGCGGTCGCAGGGAGCACAGATTATTGGATAATTTTTCGGGCAACATCGGGATAACTCTATCCACCAAATAAACCGAAGTGCCACGATAATAGGCTTCATCATCCAATGCCGTTTCGGGTTTTAGGTAATGAGATACATCGGCAATATGCACACCGACTTCGATATTTCCATTGGGTAGTTTTTGATAGGAGAGGGCATCATCAAAATCCTTTGCATCATAGGGATCAATGGTGAAGGTGGTTATCTTTCTGAAATCTCGGCGGGCTACCAAATCGGCTTTTGTTATCTTATCCGAAATCTTATTGCTTTCGTCTAAAGCTTTTTTGGAAAACTCTAATGGGAAACCGATTTCTACTAAAATGGCATCCATTTCGGCATCATTTTCTCCGGGCCAACCGAGGACTTTTTTTATTTTGCCTATTGGATTTTTTGTTCCTTCTTCCCACTCGGTAATTTCGGCAATTGCTTTTTGTCCGTTGACGGCTTTGTTTAAATCTTTTAAGGGGATGAAAATATCCACATGAATTTTTGTGCCATCGGGAACTAAAAAGGCAAACTTTGGGGAGACTTGGACGATGCCTACGAATTCCATTTTAGCTCTTTTCAAAACCTCTACCACCTCCCCTTCCAATTGACCTTTTGCTCTTTTTGCAAACAGGGAAACTTTTACCGTATCGCCATGCAGGGCATTTTTCACATGCTTTGGAGAGATGAAAACATCATCCTCAAATTCATCGCTTGCCAGATATGCGGCACCGCGGGAATTGAAATCGAGAATGCCCGTGACATAGGAAATGACGGGTGTGAGTTTATATTTTCCTCTATCCACTTCTATTATCTTACCTGATTTTAAAAAATACTCGAGGAAATCGCTGATAATTTTCCTATCATGTTTTTTATGAAGCCGAACCTGATGGGCTAATTGTTTATAATTAAATGTTTTGGAAGGATTCTTTTTGAAGACCGCCAAAAGGTTATCGGCAAGATTACTGCCTTGAGGAGCGGGATTAGGTTTTGATTTTTTATTAGTCATGATAATTTTATAGGCTACAAAATTACGGAAAACTTATGGAAGAGGGTTTTGGATGATAGTACGATGTATTATTGGGAACGTACGAAGCATTATCAGGACCGTACGATGTATTATTATGACTGTACGATCCATTATTAGACCTGTACGATGTATTATTGGGACCGTACGGGGCATTATTAGAACCGTACGATGCATTATTACCACTGTACGATACATTATTATGACTGTACGGAGTATTATTGTAGTCGTACGACCGATTATTAGGGTCGTACGATGCATTATTATTGAAATTTGGGGCGTTTTTGAAGTTGGAAAACAAGATTTTTGATAAACATGATGAAGAATATGGTCATTATGAGCGGATTATTGGCTTTTCTATTTATAGGATGTTTTTTGGATGTGTCGTAATAGATTTGAGATTTACCTCTTAATCCCCTTCAATAATTCAATAAGTTTGCTTTCCATGCCGATGTCATCAGGGGAGATGACTATTTTGCCTCCTGTTGTTTTTCCGGTTTTGGCAAGAGTTTCTATCAGGATTAGGTTTTTTCTTTGGGTAAGATAAAAAATCATTGTTCCTAAACTTTTCTTCCAATAATAACCTGTGTAGCCGAAGAATCCGCCATTGCCAAAAGTTCGGATAGTGCCTAAAATGTCGGCTTTTTCTAATTTCATTACTCCGGCAATTGTCTTTAATGGGATATGAAGCGATTTATAGGGGCGGACGATGATTAATTCGGTGTCGGATAGTTCATACCTTAATATTCTATACATATAAACGAACCCAAAAACAATTAAAACGAAAATTCCAACCCCAAGTGAAATCAAATTTTTACTTGAATTGAGGGAGGGAGTATTGGTGCTTATTATTTGTGGAAGGATTGTCAGCCAAATAAAAAGTAAAATTGCAAAAACGGAAATGATTTTTGATAATTTGTCTAATGAGGCGGTGTAGATAGTCTTCATTTTAATTTAGATTTTAATAATTAATTACTTGTTGTTCGATGGATTCAGGGACATCGCGATAAGTATATTGCTGCGTTCTTAATTGCGGCTCGAAACCCGCTTCTTTGATTGCATCCTGAATACCCTGCGATGTAAAACGATGAGGCGCACCGGCAACGGAAACCACATTCTCTTCAATCATTATCGAACCAAAATCATTGGCACCTGAATGAAGACAAATCTGTGCAACGGATTTACCAACCGTGAGCCATGATGCCTGAATATTAATGATATTCGGAAGCATGATGCGGCTCATGGCAATCATGCGGACATATTCATCGCCTGTGACGGAATTATTGACTCCTTTTACCCGTTGCAAAATAGTTCCTGCGTCCTGAAAGGGCCAGGGAATGAAGGCAAGGAAGCCCTTGGCATTGGCAGGTTTTTCGGATTGAACCTGGCGAATCCATACCAAATGCTCGAAGCGTTCTTCAATGGTTTCAATATGCCCGAACATCATGGTGGCGGAGGTGGTGAGATTCAGTTTATGAGCGGCTCGCATAACATCCAACCACTCACGACCGCTGCATTTTCCTTTGGAGATTAATCTTCGGACTCTATCGTTTAAAATCTCGGCACCTGCACCTGGCAGCGAATCCAAGCCTGCATCAATCAAAGCTTTCAGAACATCGGTATGCGACATTTTTTCTAATTTAGAGATATGCGCAATCTCGGGAGGACCAAGGGAATGAAGTTTGAGATTTGGATAAAGATGTTTGAGTTCCTTAAATAAACCAACATAAAAACTCAGACCTAAATCGGGATGATGACCTCCCTGCAACAGCAATTGCTCTCCACCCAAGCGAAAAGTTTCGTCAATCTTTCGTTTATATTCATCAATGGAAGTGATGTAACTTTCGGGATGACCAGGCACACGATAGAAATTACAGAACTTGCAATTGGCAATGCAGACATTGGTGGTATTGACGTTTCGGTCAATAATCCATGTGACTTTTCCATCGGGTTTTTGAATCTTTCTTAACTCATTTGCAACGAACATTAATTCGGATGTCGGAGCATTTTCGAATAAATAAACACCCTCTTCAATTGTTAGGAATTCAAAATTCAGGGCTTTGTTTAATATGCTATCAATGTTCATTTTGGTTAATATTTATAAGAAAATACTTGATTATTCAATGATAGATTTTTTTAATAAGCCTTATTTGTGTAATTTTCCACCCTCGAAATAAAATCAATAATTCACCGCAAAATTACATAATAAAAATGAGCTCAAAAATTAGTTTAGGAACGGCAGGCGAAAAAGACACTATCGTTTATATCACTCACGAATTTAAAAACGACAAACATATTGGTTTATCAAATGAAGAATCGGCTTATGTGAAATCTGAAATTAAGGAAGAGAAGCATTTGGTTGCCATTAATCGTTATGGTAAATGGATTTTCATTCATCAAATTGATAAGAAAAAACATGATTATCTGACCCATGAAAAAGCAAGAAAGGCAGGTCATAAGATTGGGTCATTGGCAAGTCATAAGAAGATGGGAAAGATTGTTATTAAGGTTGATGGCAAGGATTTATCCTCTGAAACGGTGCTTGCTTTTGCCGAAGGAATGGCTCTTGGTAATTATCAATTTCTGAAATATCGGAAAGATGCAAAGAAGGAAACTCATTCTTTAAATGAGATTGTGATTGATGATAAAAAAGTAAAAGGTACATCTGTTGAGCATTTGAATATTGTTATCGATGCAACTTGCAAAGCCCGTGATTTGGTTAATGAGCCACACATCACGTTAAATGCCACAGGTTTGGCAAAAGCATTTCAGCAAATGGCAAAGGACAGTGGTTTTAAGATAGAAGTTTTTGATAAAGCAAAGATTACTTCCTTGAAGATGGGCGGATTATTGGCAGTAAATAAAGGCAGCAACACCCCTCCGACTTTCAGCGTGATGGAATGGAAACCTGCAAAAGCAGTAAACAAGAAACCGATAGTGTTGGTTGGAAAAGGTGTTGTGTATGATACAGGCGGCTATAGCTTAAAACCGACTTTAAATTCGATGGATTATATGAAATGCGATATGGGTGGTGCCGCTGCGGTTGGATGCACGATGTATGCCATTGCAAAAGCGAAACTGCCGCTTCATGTTATCGGTTTGGTGCCTTCAACGGATAACATGGTTGATGCCAATGCTTATGTTCCCGGAGATGTGATTACCATGCACAGCGGCTTGACGGTTGAGGTTTTAAATACCGATGCAGAAGGCAGATTGATTCTGGGCGATGCCTTGAGTTATGCTCAGAAATACAAACCCGAATTGGTGATTGACCTGGCAACATTGACAGGTGCCGCCGCCGCCGCAATCGGACATTTCGGAATTGTTTACATGGGAACTGCGGATGATAAAGTAAAAAATAAATTAGAGAAAAGCGGCAACAATGTTTATGAAAGATTGGTTGAGTTTCCGTTGTGGGATGAATATGGCGATTTAATAAAATCGGATATTGCAGAGATAAAAAATCTTGGCGGTCCTTATGGCGGTGCAATCACTGCTGGAAAGTTCCTTGAAAAGTTTACTGATTATCCCTGGATTCACTTTGATATTGCAGGTCCTGCCTATGTAAAACAAGATGATAGTTATCGTGGCAGAAACGGAACAGGTATCGGTGTAAGATTGCTTTTCGATTATCTTAAATCTTTGGTTTAATAATCACAATTAATCATTCATTTTCTCTGTGAAACTCTGTCATCTCTGCGCTCTCTGTGTTAAATAAATAAAATGTACGAAGAAGGAAAAATAAGAATAGGAATATCCGTTGGAGATATCAACGGCATCGGGCTGGAGGTCATCATTAAAACTTTCCTCGACCACAGAATGCTGACGGTTTGCACCCCCGTTATTTACTGCAATCACCGCGTGGTTTCTCATCATCGAAAGGCGCTGGATCTAATGGATTTTAATTACACCTCCGTCAAAAACATTGATTCAATCATCTACAAAAAAGTAAATGTCATCAATACCTGGGAAGAAGATGTGCCAATTGAATTCGGAACCTCCACCGAAATTGCGGGCAAATGCGCCCTGAAATCCCTGGAAACCGCCGCCATTGACCTCCACATCGGAAAAACAGATGCGCTCGTCACAGCTCCCATCAACAAAAACAACATGCAGCAGGATGGCTTTCATTTCCCTGGTCATACCGAATATCTTGCCGATAAATTCGACGCCAAAAATTACCTCATGATGTTGGTTGCAGGAAACCTTAGAATCGGCGTCGTCACAGGTCATATCCCCTTAAAAGACGTGGCTCAAAATCTCTCCACCGATAAAATCATGACCAAAATAAAATCCATGAATAAATCCCTGAAAGAAGATTTCGGCATTGATAAACCAAAGATTGCCATTTTGGGATTAAATCCCCATTCGGGCGACAATGGTTTATTGGGCACGGAGGAAAAAACCATCATCATCCCCGCCATAAAACGGGCGTTTGATGAAAAGATGGTCGTCATGGGTCCTTACCCTGCCGACGGTTTTTTCGGCTCGGGCACTTATCACGATTTCGATGGCGTTCTTGCCATGTATCACGACCAGGGATTGGTGGCATTCAAGTCCATCGCCTTCGATTCGGGCGTTAATTTCACGGCAGGATTGCCCATCGTCCGCACCTCGCCCGACCACGGCACGGGCTATGATATTGCAGGCAAAAACATCGCCTCCGAAACCTCCTTCCGCGAAGCCATTTATCTCGCCTGCGACATCCTCAATAAAAGAGAAGATTATTTCGAAATAAGCGAAAACCCACTCAAATTCTCCAAGCATCAGCGGGATCATTAACGATTTGTCATCCCTCCCATTTTGTCATTCCGAGGCACGAGGAATCTCTCCATAATTATTTTCATCATCATTTTATTGCATTGCCTTAAAAAAGTCAATGTCATAAAATGAAAAATTTTAAACCTCTCACTATCGTAAAGTTCACGCAAATTTCCTTTCAGGTTTTTCTCCTGAAAGGTATAGCACTATGTCTTGTTTTTTCTTTTGGCTAATGATTTTTTTCTTTTGGTTAATAATTTTTTTGGTTGATGATTGATAATACTTAGCGAAACTTTGCGTCTGACTTTGCGAAACTCTGCGTTTAATTTTTTTTGTTAATGTTTTTTTCTTTTGGTTGATAAAAAATGTTTTGGCATATACCTTTATTATAGGTAGCATTTTTGTGGTTGATGATTTTTTCTTTGTGGTTGATGATTTCCATTCCTAATTCCTAATTCGTAATTCCTAATTGAGTTCCGCCCACATACCATTTACCCCAGCACACTATCTGTTTAGGGTAGCATACTATCTGTTTACCCCAGCACACTATCTGTTTAGCCTCGCACACTATCTGTTTACACCAGCACACTATCTGTTTAGGGTCGCACACTATCTGTTTACGTTAGCACACTATCTGTTTAGCATCGCACACTATCTGTTTACATCAGCACACATCCTGTTTAGACCCCTCCAAAAGAATGTTTGTTTGATTATCAACGCATTTTTTAAAATCGCCTCGCAAAAATTTGGTTGGCATTACTATTATTCCATACCTTTGTCCCCGATATGACAGCTAAACAAAGAATACATCTCGAAGCAGCCGAAGCAGGTCTCCAAGTTATGGACGACAACCATACCTTATGGGAAACCCACGCAGCATGGGTAACTGTCCATTCAAATCTCGTAGATATTATAGAAGAAATTGTCCATACCGATGCCATAGGTGTTACAGATAATAAAGGAGCAGCCCGAACCAAAACAACAATCCGTAAAGATAATGGCAAACAAGCAAATATAATCTGCGGTCCCTTAAAAACTTTTCTACTCGCCATTCCCGATCAAACACAAGAAGGAACAGTCCATTTCAATGCATCTCAATTAACTTATGGCTCCGAAACAACACTCATAGCCCGTTGGAATAAAATTATTGAAGTAGCCAATCTACCCGCCAATGCCGCCTTTTATACAGGAGGATATAACATAGTAGCAGCAACGACAGACGTCCTCATAGCAGGAGTTGCCGAATTTATAGCAAAAGCCCCATTGCCAAAATCAAAAAGAGCAGGCAAATCCACAGCAAAAAAATCCCTTAAAACCGAATTCAAAACCCTTGCAACAACCATCGGCAGTTTAGAAACACTCTCCAACGGAATGTTAGGCACAGAAGAAGATTTTGTAGATACCTTAATTACAGCCCTTGGCTTAGACACCAACGGAAACCGAAAAGTAAACGCAGTCCTCTCCCTCCGCGATTTAACCACAAATACCCCATTAAAAAAGGTAAAAGTAGAAGTCACAAACGGAACAATAACCTTCACCCAATACTCAACCGATTTAGGCTTGGTAACAATAAAAGGAAAACCCCAAGGCAACTGGACAGCAACCGTTTCCCTCCCAACTTATATAACCTCAACCCACCCCGACCTTGCCTTCAACCCCGAACTCCCAATCCTAAAACTAATAATAAAACTCGCAAAAGCATAATCATATATCATAAAATTTATAAAAAGAAGCCCTTCAATTTTTGAGGGGCTTTTTTGTTTTTGGGGAATGAGTAGAGATTTTTTATCTACTTTTGCGATTCATAAATTAATAATTAAATGAAAAATATTACTTTTCTTCATACATTCTTATGGACTTGGTTTTGTTCAATAATTGTTTTACATGTTCTTACTTTTTATAGAAATCCCGAACAAATGATTTTAGTTCAAAATATTTGTTCTTCTATTGGAGGAGCATTAGCATTTGTTATCTTTCCATTAATCATTATTGGAATTTTAAAAATTATTGGTTATAAAATGGAAAGGGAAAAGCGCAATAGATTATTTTTATTGATGGTTGCTATTTGTATAATTCTTATTTTATCACCTAAAATCGCAAAAATATGATGAAGATTCTTGGAACTTTTATTGGATTTATTATTTTATTCTTAATAATTTTTTCAATTAAATATTTATATAAATACTTAAAAGATAAGGGATTTTTTGATAACTAAAATCATATTTATAATTAATATTAAAATGAAATTTTTACCAATAACTTCTGATCCATTTTTAAACTTTATTATTGAAGTTTGTGTTTGTTTATTAACTGGCTATTTATTGATGAAATTTATTTCTGAGCATATAAGACCTAAAACAAAAAATAATGTTCTTTTAATTTCAATTTTTTTACCTTTTACCCTTTTTATAATAAATATTTTAATTCCTATTTTATTAAACTTAAATCTTTTTCCTGTTATAGGAGGAATTGGATGGACAATAGTAGGCATTATTTTATATCAAGGGTTGTTAAAAGATATAGGAAAAGAAAGAAAGATTAAAATTGAAAATGTTTATGAAAATGGTCAGATTAAAGAAGAGGGATATGAATTGAATGGTATTAAAATTGGATTTTGGGAATATTATAATGAAGTATATGAAACTATAAAACAGGAAACTTATGATGATAAGGGTGTTTTAATAAAAGAAAAATATTTCGGAGATGGATCTCTTGAATCAAATTTGGATATTGATAACCAAATTAATGGTGAAGAAAATATAGAAAACCAAACAGAAATTGAAGAAATTGAAAACGAAGATGAGGACGAAGATGAGGACGAAGAGATAAATAATGAAGAAGAAATAGAAGAACAATTACCATCAAAAAGACATAATAAAATGAGTAGAATCGAAAAATGGATTTCAACCTTAACAAAAGAACAAAAGATAATTATTGCTTTGGCTTTCCCTGCAATGTTATTTAGTATAGCTTATCCACTTACTCAACAAATACAACATCATTATTACCGTGATGAATCTTTAATTTATAATTGGGGGATTTGGTTTATCTTTATTGCGATTGTTGCATTTGTTGAGTTTAAAATTTGGGGGCAAAAAAAGGAAGAATAAAAATGAAAAAATATAATACAATAATTGCAATTATAATAATTTTTATAATTTGGGGATTCTTTAAAAAATACAGGAATACAAACACAAACTCAAATATAATTGTTGAACAATCGAAATCTATACTCCCACCAAACAATAGCTTTCTATATAAACCTAACGGATCAGAATATTCAATTGTTTTTACATCAAAACCAACTATAAAAGCTACTGCAACATCAGTGGATGGTATTATATATAAAGGAGAGACTGCTGAATATGGGGATGATGATAAACAGAGTGTAGAAAGGGTTGAATTTTCAAAAGTAAACTATGATCTGGCAAAAATATTTGACAAAGATTATGCATATAATTTTCTAAATGAATTAGCCACAAAAGGTAACTATGACCATCCAAGTTTTAAATTTGATAGTACAGAATTAGGAAAGTATTGTGAAATGACAGCATTTAAAAAAATAATTGCGACAAATTATACTGCAATTTATAGATTTTATTGTGTAAAATCTACTGCTTTTGTCGTTACATGTTTATGCCAATCAAAAGACTTTCCTAGTAAAGAACAAGTACTTTTTCTTAACTCCATAAAATTAAATTAATAACTAACATAAAATACAAATGAAGAAAGATTATGATATTGAACTTGACTTTATAATAGACGAACTTGTTATAGCATATGAAAATTATTTCAAACAATTTATTGATCATTTAGCACCATCACATGAAACAACTAAAGGAGTTATTACACAAAAATTAAAAGACAAATTTGACTTAAAGGATTGGGAAATTCAATTGTTGTTTGAGAATTTATTAAGCAATGGACATATTAGCGGTATTGATCCTTTAATAATTTCTTATCAAGGACTTATACTTATTAATAATGGAGGATATATACAACAAAAGAAGGATAAATTATCTGAAAAAAGAAGAATAATAAGAAATGATCGATTGCTTGCTAACGGTACTGTTGTATTAGCAATAGGGACAATAGGTCTTTTGATTTGGGAAATTCTAATTCATTGGAATGAGTTTATAAATCTATTTTGTGATTGTTAAATTATTTATGACAAATTTTTTTATTTACCTTTGCAAACGTAATTCTTAAATTTAATCTTATGACTTATGATGAAGCAAATGAATTAAAACTTTCTAATCGACAAACTATAGAGAATTTTATTGGTAAAAAGGTAACTCTTAAAAATTCTGATAATTCAAAACTTTGGAAAGTTTTAGATATAAAAGTTTGGGCTGATAAAATTCAATCTCCTGAAGATTATAATTTAATTGTCTATTTATTTTTTTCTCCAAAACAATATAAAGAAATTCAATTTCTGGAATTTTTAAATTTAAATGAAATTGCAGAAGGCTTATAATCATTTTGAATATCTCAAAGAACATTAAATTCTTAAAAAAGCGGGATAAAACATCCCGCTTTTTTTATTCCCATCACCAACCTATATAAATTCCGTATCTTTGCAGCGTAAATAATAAAAAAATCACAATGGGATTAGTATATGCAGAAATAGAATTAATAAACTCCGATGATTTCGCATTGGTTCGGAGAAACTTATTGGATAAAGATGAAGTTAAGAAAATGCGAGTTAATATGCTTGTTGATTCAGGTGCTTACATGATGGCGATAAATGAAGCTGTTCAGGAGGTATTGCAGCTTCCTTTCAGAGAGAAAAAAAAGGCGCAGTTGGCTGATGGTTCTGTTGTAGAATATGATGTTGTAGGTCCTATTGAAGTGCGATTTAAAAACAGAACCTCTATCTGTAATGCCGTAATTCTGAAAGGAGAAAATGAATGTTTATTAGGTGCAATTCCAATGGAAGAAATGGATGTGTTGATTCATCCAATGACACATCAGTTGATTGTTAATCCTGCACATCCTGATATGGCTCAGTTAAGCATGAAATAAATAAGGATCAATCCTCATATCACTAAGAATTTTTAATTCTTTAAACAAACAAAAAAGCGGGATAAAACATCCCGCTTTTTTTATTTCCCCCAGTTTTTGATTTATTTCGTATTTTTGCGCCTCCATCTCTATAAATTATGAGCCCAAAAGAAAAATATTCCCTCCCCTTAGCTTCCCTTACAAATAAAATTCATCATTTCAAGTTTATTGTCAATGATGATTTTTTCAGGAAATTCCCCGAAAGCCTCATTCAAAAAGCCGATATTAAGGTAAATCTTACTGCCAATAAACAGGAATCCATTTTATTGCTCGATTTTTCCATAAGTGGCACCGTAAATGTTCCTTGTGACCGGTGTTCGGAGTATTTTGATATGATAATTAATGGCGATTTTAACCTGATTATAAAATCGGGCAACGAATTTTTGGAGGAAAGCGAAGAGGTGGTGATTATCCCCCGCAATGAAACCGAATTGGATTTAAGCCAATATATTTATGAGTTCATTTTATTGCTTATACCGATGAAAATCGAACATCCCGACGACAGCAAAGGCAAGAGCCAATGCAATAAAGACCTCCTCAAAATCCTCGAAAAATATAAGCCCCATGAAAAGAAAAAGGGCGAGGAAAAGGAAATTGACCCCCGTTGGGAGAAGTTAAAAGGGCTTAAAGGGTAATTCGAAATTATCATAAATCCATCATTTTCAAGGGCTATAAATACCAATCTCTTTGTGTGTTGTCATTTATTTTTCTACATTTGCACCCTTGTTCAAGTAAATTTAGATTAATAATTAATAAAACTTAAAAAAATGCCACATCCTAAACATAAGATTTCGAAGTCGAGAAGGGATAAAAGAAGGACGCATGATAAATTGACTCCTGCACAAATTTCAAAATGTTCAAACTGCGGTGAGCCGACTCTTTATCATAGAGTTTGTAACGCATGCGGCTACTATCGCGGCAAACTTGCTATTGAGAAAACAGTAGTTGCATAAAAGGGAATTAGGAATTAGGAATTAGGAATTTGAACTCCTAATTCCTAATTCCTAATTCCTAATTTCAAAATATGAGATTAGGCATCGACATTATGGGTGGAGATTTTGCTCCTGAGCAAACTACCCTTGGTGCGATTGCTGCTCAAAAAGATTTACCTCCCGATGTAATTTTGGTTTTGATTGGAGATAAGGATAAAATCCTTCCGATTCTTTCCAGTCAAAACGTCTCCCCCGATCTTTTCGAATTTGTTCATGCCCCCGATGTTTTAGGGATGGGCGAACATCCAACAAAAGCATTAACCCAAAAGCCAAATTCTTCTATATCCATTGGATTTTCTTTATTGAAAGATGGAAAGATTGATGCTTTTGCAAGTGCGGGAAATACAGGTGCCATGTTTGTGGGCGCCTTTCTTTTTATTAAGCCGATAAATGGTGTTCATCGCCCTGCAATAACTTCTATGTTTCCTCGCCCGGATGGAACATTTTCTATTTTGATTGATGTTGGAGCCAATGCCGATTGTAAACCTGATGTGTTGAATCAATTCGCAATTCTTGGATCATTGTATATGGAATATGTGTTCAATATTAAGAATCCTAAAGTTGGATTATTGAACATTGGAGAAGAAGAAGAAAAAGGAAGCCTGCTTACTCAAGCAACACATAAATTATTGAAAGAAAACAATAAAATAAACTTCATAGGAAACGTTGAAGGGCGGGACTTTTTTAATTACAAAGCTGATGTAATTGTTTGCGATGGATTCACAGGAAACGTTGTCTTGAAACAAGCCGAATCATTCTATACCCTCATAAAAGAAAGAGGAATTAAGGATGAGTATTTTGAAATGTTCAATTACGAAAACTATGGAGGCACTCCAATTTTAGGAATTAATTCCAATGTGATTGTTGCCCATGGAATATCAAGCGCAAAAGCGATTAAAAAAATGATTTTGCTGACGAAAGAAGTTACCGAAGCAAAACTTTCAGAGAAAATAAAAGTAGCATTTAATTAAATGAATAAAATTACCGCCGCTATCACCTCTGTTCAAGGATATGTTCCCGATTATATTCTTACCAATAAAGAATTGGAAACGATGGTGGATACAACCGATGAATGGATTTTATCCCGCACAGGAATCAGTGAAAGAAGGATTTTAAAAGGTGAAGGAAAAGGAACCTCCGACATGGCTGCGGAAGCGGTAAAAGGTTTATGTTCAAAGAGAGGAATTTCTGCCGATGAGATTGACTTATTAATATGCGCAACAGCCACTCCTGATCTGATGTTTCCTGCAACCGCGAATATTATTTGTGATAAAGTTGGGGCCAAGAATGCTTTCAGTTATGATATCATGGCTGCCTGTTCAGGGTTTCTTTATTCAATAGTTACAGCGTCTAAATTTATTGAATCAGGGCAGTATAAAAAAGTTGTAGTTGTTGGAGCCGATAAGATGTCTGCAATTATTGATTATACCGACCGTGCAACTTGTGTTATTTTTGGAGATGGCGCAGGAGCGGTATTATTAGAACCAAATACAGAAGGCCTTGGAATAATTGACTCTGTTCTTAAAAGCGATGGTGCAGGAAGACATTTCTTACATCAAAAAGCGGGTGGTTCTGCAAAACCAGCATCTCATCAAACGGTTGATGCAAGAGAGCATTATGTTTACCAGGAAGGACAGACGGTTTTTAAATTTGCTGTAGTTAATATGGCAGAAGTTTCTGCAGAAGTTATGGAAAAGAATAATCTCACTGCTGATGACATTGCATGGTTAGTTCCTCATCAGGCAAATAAAAGAATCATTGATGCAACGGCAAAACGAATGGGTTTGAGCAATGAAAAAGTAATGCTCAATATCCAGAAATATGGCAACACAACAAATGGAACTATTCCACTTTGTTTATGGGAATGGGAGAAAAAACTGGGTAAAGGCGACAATCTTATTCTATCAGCATTTGGTGGAGGATTTACTTGGGGAGCGGTGTATTTAAAATGGGCTTACGACACAAAATAAAATATCTTGAATTCTTATATCAATAATTTTTTATACTTTTGATTTCTAAATAAAACAATTATGAACTTAAAACAAATCCAGGACCTTATCAAGTTTGTCTCAAAATCGGGAGTTACCGAGGTTTCACTTGAAACAAAGGAAATTAAAATCACGATAAAAACAGGGAATAAAACAGAAACGGTTGTTACACAAGTTGTTCCTCAGATTGCTACTTCACCTGTTGCACAACCTGTTGTTCAAGCTCCAGCCCCTGCATCTCAAACAGTTGCCGAGAAAGCCGCAGAAACGAAGGCAGGAAATGAAGCTAAATATATAACCATCAAATCGCCGATGATTGGAACTTTTTATAGAACTCCATCTCCAGATAAACCAACTTTTGTAAATATCGGTGATGAAATAAAACCAGGAAAAGTAATCTGCATTATAGAAGCTATGAAGCTCTTCAACGAAATTGAATCGGAAGTTTCCGGCAAGATTGTAAAGGTATTGGTTGATAACGCTTCCCCTGTGGAATATGATCAACCGCTATTTCTAGTTGATCCATCTTAATCCATTATAAGTATTCTCTTTTGTATTTCCTTAAACTAAAATTTAACCAATAGAAAATGTTTAAAAAGATACTTATAGCAAACCGCGGCGAAATAGCACTAAGAATAATTCGCACCTGCAAGGAGATGGATATACGCACTGTTGCCGTTTATTCTACTGCCGACAGGGAAAGTCTCCACGTCCGTTTTGCTGATGAAGCTGTATGCATAGGTCCTCCTCCAAGCAAAGATTCCTATCTTAATATTCCAAGAATTATAGCTGCTGCAGAAATCACTAACTCTGACGCCATCCATCCCGGCTATGGTTTTCTTTCCGAGAATTCTAAGTTCTCAGAAATTTGCGGCAAACATAACATTAAATTCATCGGCGCCTCTCCTGCCATGATTGATGGAATGGGAGATAAATCATCTGCAAAAGATACAATGAAAAAGGCAGGAGTTCCATGTGTTCCAGGCTCCGAGGGACTTCTTGAAAACTTAAAAGACGGATTAAAAGTTGCAAAGTCTATCGGATATCCTGTTATGCTCAAAGCTACTGCAGGAGGTGGTGGAAGAGGCATGCGTATTATATGGAAAGAAGAAGATTTTGAATCCTCATGGGATAGTGCCAGACAAGAATCCGCAGCTGCCTTTGGAAACGACAGCATGTACCTTGAAAAATTCGTTGAAGACCCTCGCCATATAGAAATCCAGATTGCAGGTGATCAATACGGAAAAGCTTGTCATCTAAGCGAAAGAGATTGCTCCATCCAAAGAAGAATGCAGAAATTAGTGGAAGAATCCCCATCTCCATTCATGACTGAAAAACTCCGAGATGCAATGGGAAAAGCCGCTATCAAAGCCGCTCTTGCTGTGCAATATGAAGGTGTCGGAACAGTTGAATTTCTCGTAGATAAACATCGCAATTTTTATTTCATGGAGATGAACACCCGGATCCAGGTGGAACATCCAATCACAGAGGAGGTTATAAATTATGATTTAATAAAAGAACAAATAAAAATAGCAGCAGGAGTCCCTATTTCAGGGAAGAATCACTACCCAACCATGCATGCAATCGAGTGCCGCATAAACGCAGAAGACCCCTTCAATAATTTCCGCCCATGCCCGGGGAAAATCACAACCCTTCACGTTCCGGGCGGTCATGGTGTTCGTGTTGATACGCATGTTTATTCTGGATATACCATTCCTCCGAATTATGATTCGATGATTGCTAAATTAATCACCGTTGCACAAACTCGCGAAGAGGCTATCAACACCATGGAGCGCGCATTAAGTGAGTTCGTTATCGAAGGTGTAAAAACTACCATTCCATTCCACGTGAAACTTATGAAAGATGAGAATTTCCGCAAAGGAAATTACACCACTAAGTTCATGGAAACCTTCAAACTCGAAGAATAAAATTTCTTATTTAAACAGGTGCGGAACAAACCGACTTCTATTATCGGTAATTAACGATTTAGATTCCCGAATCCCCATTCCACCTGCATCTTGGTCAATCATCCAACTTCCAAGAACAGGATAATTCCCATCAAATTCCGGCAACTCAAATAATTGCTGATAAACAAATCCCTCCTCCCCATAATCCCCACCGGTAGAAGCAACAACTTCATCCCGAACAATTTCTATATTCGCCCCTTCCCTCGAATAGATAGGCTTCTTCACATAGTTCCCATCAAACTTCTTAGCATCCAAATAAGTCGGCAACAAATTCGGATGATTCGGATTTAACTCCCAGAGAATCGCCAGAATCGCCTTATTCGACCAAAGCATTTTCCAAACCGGCTCAATCCATTCAGTATATTTATAAGACCCCACAAATCCTCCCGCAAAAGTCTCATGAATCAACCATTCATAAGGATAAAGCTTAAAAATCGTTGCCATGTGATTATTCTCCAAATCAACAAAATATTTATTCTGTTCATCCCATCCAATATCACTCATCAAAATAAATTTTGTTGCCAAACCCGCATTCTTCGCCGTTTCAGCAATATATGCCACCGTCATAAAATCCTCATTATTATCCAGATGAGCAAAATAAACCGTCTTATCTACATAATCCTTCAGGTCCGTCCATTTCGCCACCAATTTATCATGTAGCGAATTAAATTGGTCATACATCGGAAACCTGTCCTGAAGCCAATACCACTGAATCACGCTCGCCTCAACCAAAGCCGTCGGCGTGTCCGCATTATATTCCAGCAACTTTATATTTTCCCCATCATACCCCAAGTCCATTCGCCCATATAATGCAGGCGGTTCCTTCTCCCACGCATCTTTTATCAACTGAATCACCGGCGAAGGAATCTTCAGTTTATCGAACAGATTATTATCAATAATATGCTGCGCCGCATCCAGGTAAAGCTGATGCAAAACATACGTCACCCGCTCAATCTCATCAACTTCCGACGACGAAAATTCGTAATAAGCCGATTCATCCCAATAAACCGAACCATCATCCAGCGTATTATAAATCAATCCCTGTTTTTCCGTGACATCCTTCCAGTTTTCACGAGGCGCAATCGTAATTCTTTTCATACATTATTTTATTTATTCACCGGCACTACCACCACTACCACCATGTCCTCCCGAACCCTCAGAACTCCCTCCAAAACCTCCGCGAGAAACCCCCGGCGAAGAATAACTCACCCCCGGCGAAGGCGAATATCCACCGCCATAAACCGACTGCCCATATCCAAAACTCCGCCCCGCATAATACCACATAAACGGCGACATTCCCATCCCATATCCCGGGCGGTAATTATTGTTCTCATCCCTGCAATTGCAAAGCGAATCCGGCATCACCTTCCCATCCTTATCCACACAATGCCTGTAATGTTCCGAATTACCGCACGAAGCCAGGAAAAGCGTAGCAATCCCAAAAAATCCGGCGAGCTTGATGTTTTTACTTTTTCTATTTTTCATGGGGCAAAGGTAGAGAATTAATTAGGAATTACGAATTAGGAATTAGGAATGGAGGTTGGGGAAAACTGAATTACGAGACCATATATGGTCGTTACGAGAAGTATTTGGTTAGTACAATATAAGGTATGGATGTTACAATATGATAAATTGTTGGTGCGATAACATAAATGGGAATTACAAAATGAAAAATGGGAGGTGCGAGAGAATAAATGGTCGTTGCGAGATGAATTATGGGTGTTACAAGATGATAAATAGTCGTTACAAAATGAAATATGGTCGTTACAAGATGATAAATGGCAAATTTTTTGGGGAGGTTATTTGGGGTAATTAGGCTTATTATCAATACTTTACGTGTTAATTTTTGGCATTTATAAGTTTATTTTCAAAATAAAACTTGAAATGTATTTGGTATCCATTAATAGTGTACTTTTACGGCTCATTAATAAAGAAATTATATGCCATTAGAAACGTTAGCGGAATATCATTGTACGGAGGTGCAATTATATGCAATTGCGAAAGCAATTTTTACGAGTTTGGGTATTCCTATAAATCTGGCGGATTTTTTCGCTTATAGCCCAAGTTATGTTCCCGGACTTGTAACGGGATTTTTTACGCAGCGAACTACAACAATGGGTTTGCCGAATGAGGTTCAGAGGGCAGAGGCACATGAGTTGTTGCTTGTGGATTTGAAAGCTGCCGGGAAACCATGTTTGCAGAAATTTCAGATATTGAAAGGATATATTAAGAAGGCTTATCCTGCGAGTTTTACAATTATGTATAATAGCGCAGGAATGGCTCATTATGATAAGGGTGCGAATGGAAATTGGGTTGAATTGAAGGGGTTGAATGATGATATGAATACTTTTCTGGGTAATCCTGCGCACGTAACTGCGTTGGAATTATTGTTGAATATGCCTACTACTTTTCCTGGTGATGTGATTGGTGTTACTGATACTTTTGATAATTTATATACCTCTTTTATCACTGCGAAATCAACTACTACTGCGAAAAATGAAAAAATAGCTTCTAATAATGTTTTGTTTCGTTTAATAATGGGTGTGTGTGATGATGGTAAAAAAGTTTATATTAATGATGCAGGACAGATAAAGCTTTTTACTTTTGAGGATGTAAAGACTTTATTGTCGCCTCCGGGAAGCGCTAGTTATAAACTTACTGCTAAACGTGCAGGGTTATTGACTGTTATTGTTGGATTGCCTGTAACTATTCAATCGAAAACAAAACCTGCAATTACTGTTGATACTGATGTTAATGGTGTTGCTTTGTTTCCTCATGCTGACCCTGATAATTATACTGTGACTGTGGGTGGTGCTACTATGCCTTTTGTAGAACAGAGTTTTAAGAAGGATGTTGATACGGGGACGGATGCGCGGAGTGAGGTTTTTATGGTGGCGATTTAAAAGAGCATTTATCAGCAAAATTTTTCATATATTTGCAATCTAATTCGTTAAAAAGCTAAATAATGGAATCAAAAGAAAAGAAAATGGAGGAAGTGTTTATTGAAGATTATAACAAAATCATGAAAGACTTTCAGAGGGAAAGTAATCCTCTTTTTCAAATCCCTCAGTGGATGAACCCAGGAGATTTCATTGTTAAATTTTCGTTGTATGAGGAAACTCCTAACAGTATTGCTTCCACTGATACTTCTATAAATTTGGGGAACTAATTATGCCAAATTGGAAAGAGGTTTTACACGAAATACAAGATGAAGTTAAAAAGGGCACTCCAAATGCTCTTGATGTAATTCGCAGGAAATACATTTCTGAAATTCAAAAAAAGACTGGTCGTAATGTCATAGCCTATTATTCTGGATGGCTGCAACGTGGAAATGCTATTGATGTAATTGTGAATGATAAGGACAAAAATGCTTTTATGGTTAATATTCATAAATTGGATAGAAGCAAGGGGCTTGATTTAATTCTTCACACCCCAGGCGGAGATCTTGCAGCTACAGAAAGTATTGTGGATTATTTGAACCAAATGTTTGGTAATGATATACGTGCAATTATTCCGCAAATTTCGATGAGTGCAGGAACAATGATTGCTTTGTCTTGCAAAGAAATAATTATGGGCAAACAATCAAACTTAGGACCTATAGACCCACAAATAGGAGGAATGGCTTGCCAAGCTGTATTAACTGAATTTCAAAAAGCGAAAGATGATATTAAAGCTAATCCTCAAGCGGCACATTTATGGCAAGTTATTATTTCAAAATATTATCCTACATTTTTAGGAGCGTGTCAAAATTCCATAGACTGGTCTGAAAAGCTTGCTTTTGATTGGTTGAAGCGGAATATGTGTAATGGAGACGAATCAAAAACGAAAAAGATTTTAACTGAATTCAGTGACCATAAAACAAATAAATCTCATGCCCGTCATATTTCAAAAAACAAATGCAAAGAAATTGGAGTGTCGGTAGTTGATATGGAAGATGATAATGACTTACAAGATTTAATTTTGACCGTGCACCATTCATTCATGCATACTTTTGTTCATACCCCCTCTACAAAAATTGTAGAAAATCATTTGGGAGTCGCATATGTTGAAAGTTTGCCAATACAGATGCAACAAGTTCAACAGCCACGATAGAGTCGTTCTGTTAATATTACCTTACCCTCATTTCCCTATTTTGGGGAATGTAATAAAAAGGTCTTACCCCTAAACCTTCTCCAAGAGAGAGGGGAACAAGGAAAGGAGTTGGAAAGGATAGATTGTGGGAGGTTTTAAAATGTTTTCATCGTTTTATGACATTATCCCTTTTGAGGGCAATGCAATAAAACGATGATGAAAATAATAGAACTGATAATACTATATCATATTCTTCACCACCCAAAGCGAAGCAACAATAATAAAAGCCCAAAGCAAAATCCCCTGCACCAATGGTCGAAACCCGATTTCCTTAATAGACCTCAAACTTATCCCCGCCCCGATAAAAAACAGGGTGATGGACAATCCTGCCTTAGCAATGACAAGCAATTCTTTGGAATTTTTCTTCACCTCAGGAATATAAGTGCTCATGATGGATGCTATTATGAAAAAGATGATGAACAGCGGGAAATGGAGCTTCTTCTTCTCGCTCTTAAACACAAACGAAGAAACAAAAACCAAAGGCACAATCCATAAAGCCCTCGCAAGTTTCACGGTAGTAGCAATAGTCAAAGCCTCATCGCCATATTGCTTCGCCGCACCCACCACCGAACTTGTATCATGTATGGCAATAGCGCACCAAATGCCGAATTGCTTAGCCGTCAAATCCAAATAATGCCCGATAGGAGGAAAAATGAACAAAGCAATAGCATTTAAAATAAAAACCGTGCCGATAGAAACCGATATCTGATCGTCGTTCGCCTTGATTACCGGGCTGACTGCGGCAATTGCACTTCCGCCGCAAATGGCAGTTCCCGTGGAAATTAAATAGGAAGTAATTTTATTTACGGATAGGAATTTACCTATTAATATTCCAAGAATCAAGGTGATGATGATTGTTCCGGCGGTATAAAGAAGACCGCTTTCACCAGCCTTCATTACCTCATTTATATCCATCGAAAAGCCAAGTCCCACCACAGAAACCTGCAACAAATATTTAGTATATTTCTTTGTGATGTTATTATATGGATTGCCTGCCAATAGCCCGAATGCAAGTCCTATAGCAAGTGCAATTCCGGGAGTAAAATTGAAGATGATACACAAGGAAAGTAAGATAAAAAATATAAGTTTCACGACGGTTAATTTGCCGTAAATACTTGTGTGCAGAAAATGATTGATGCCGTTATTTTGCATAATATAAGGCGTAAAACTACATAAGTTAATTTGAAATTCCGTAATTTTGCAACGATAAATATAAATTCAACAAGAAATGTTAGTAAAACAATTATACACCAACTGCCTCGCCGAAGCCGCCTATTACATAGAATCTAATGGTGAAGCTGCATTGATCCGATACGAGAAACCGTGCCATACCTGGATTTGTTGAAAGAGCAAGGGACAAAACTTAAGTATGTTTTCGAAACGCATTTCCATGCTGATTTTGTTTCAGGACATATAGATTTGGCGGCGAAGACTGGAGCAAAAATAATATATGGTCCAGAGGCAACGACTTCCTATGATGTTCATAATGCCACGGATGGCGAGGTTTTCAAGCTTGGTGATGTAACAATTAAAGCAATCCATACGCCTGGACATACATTAGAATCTACCTGCTTTTTGCTGGTTGATGAGAATGGAAAGGATTATGCATTATTCTCTGGAGATACTTTATTTGTGGGTGATGTTGGAAGACCGGATTTGTTGGATGGAGTGATGACGAAAGAAGCATTGGCAGGGATGATGTATGATTCTTTGAACAATAAAATCAAGAAGTTGGCAGATGATGTAATCCTTTATCCTGCGCATGGACCGGGTTCTTCGTGCGGAAAGAATATTGGTAAAGAAACCTGGTCAACAATTGGTGAACAAAAGGCAAATAATTATGCCCTGCAAGAAATGACAAAAGAAGAGTTTGTTAATATTGTAACACATGGATTATTATCTCCTCCAAGCTACTTTTTTGAAGATGCTAAAATAAATAAAAATGGTTATCAAAGTATTGATAATGTGATGAATAATAACGTTAAAGCACTTTCTGTTTCAGACTTTAAAACGGCTCGTAACAAGGGTGCATTAATGCTTGATACAAGGCATCAGGATAACTTCGAAAAGGGATTTATTAAAGGTTCGATTAACATAGGTTTAGATGGAACTTTTGCCATTTGGGTTGGGACTGTTATTGATATAAAAACACCTCTTATTCTTGTTACAGATGGCGGAAAAGAAGAGGAAACAATTAGGAGATTGGCACGGGTTGGTTATGAAAATGTTTTAGGATATTTAGAAGGAGGGATTGACTCTTGGAAGAATGATGGAAACTTTACGGAATCAATCAATTCCGTAAGCCCCGAAGATTTTGCAAGGCAAATAAAATCAGGTGAAAATAATGTTTTAGATGTTAGAAGAATATCGGAAGTTGAGACCGGACATGTAAAAGGAGCTACTAATATTTCTCTTGCCGATCTTAATTCAAATTTGAATTTATTAGATAAGTCAGAACCTTATTATGTTCATTGTGCAGGGGGTTACCGCTCTATGGTTGCGTCTTCTATCCTAAAAGCTAATGGTTTTAATAATGTTATTAATGTTCATGGTGGATGGGCAAAGATGAAACTCACTGATATTCCTATCGAAACAGGAACACCTTCCAATTTAGTTTCATAAACATAATTTCTTTCATTGAACGATTTTCAAACTTTAATCAACTCGGACAAACCCGTCCTTGTTGACTTTTATGCTGATTGGTGTGATCCGTGTAAATGGCTAGTTCCGATATTAGATGAGGTTGAAAATAGGATTAAAGATAAAGGAGGCATACATAAAATTAATATTGAGAACAATTTAATTTTAAAAACCACCTACAATATTCAAAGTGTTCCAACTTTAATCATTTTTAAAAATGGAAATGTGCTCTGGCGAATGAGTGGTTTTAAGACCGCAAATGAGCTAATTTCAATAATTGAGCAATTTTACTGAAAAAATCGGCTTCATTAGAAGCGTTTAAACGCACGATCTAAATTTTTTAGAGGTAAACTACATTTGGAGGTGTAAACGTGCGAAAATTCGCTAAGGATTAAATTTTTTCCTTCTTAATGATGTAAATTATGCTTGAAAAAGTGTTAATATCTCTTCCTGCTTTCAAATTCGATCTAAAACCTGTCAAAATTGCTTTTATCAAATTTGTTTTTCCAGTTTTATATTTTTCACTTAAAAGGCTAACATAATATGAATCAAAAACCATTGGCAACTTTTTCAAAATTTTAAGATTATGTTTTTTAAGAAGTTTTTCAATTGAATCAGGAGTGAAGTGATATAAATGTCTTGGGAGATCATAGGCAGCCCAGAATTCTTTATAATAATTGGCATCATAAGAATTGCAATTTGGAACGGCAATTATAATTGTTCCATCATCTTTTAGCAACCTATTTAATTCTTCAATCCTTTCATTTAATAAATTCACATGTTCTAAAACATGCCACATCGTTATTATGGAAAATGATTTATTAGGGAGTTTAGACAGTTCATTTTCGGCTTTTATTTCTAATTTATACGTATTAAGCGCAAACTTTCTAGCATTCTCGCTTGGTTCTAATCCTCTTGCCATCCATCCTGATTTATTACAGGCGTTTAAAAAAGTTCCAGTTCCGCAGCCAATATCTAATATTGTTTTATCTTTTGTAAAGCTATCAACCAAATTTACTTTTTTATTAATGGTATAGTTTCTTACAAGCTTATACAACGAATTTACAATTCCTTTTCCTGAATCTGAATGTGAAATGTAATCATCGGATTCATAATACTTACCAATCTCAGTAACATCTGGTCTCGGGTTGGTGAATTTGAATCCGCAAGTTTTACATGAGACAATATTGAAATCGGATTTGCTAACAGTATAATCTTTACAATTAATAAATGGCTGTAATTCACTTCCACCACAAACAAAACATTTTGTAATATTTTCCATTTGAATTTATAATAGTTCCACGTGAAACATTGATTTGATAAAAGTTGAGGTAAAAGGATGTTTCACGTGAAACAGTTGTTATCGTCCTAAATAAATCATTAATACACTTATATCAGAGGGGGAAACTCCACTAACACGCGCCGCCTGTCCTAAGGTTTGGGGCTTAATAGAGGAAAGTTTTTGTCTAGCTTCAGTTGAAAGGGAGGTTAATTGGGAATAATTAAAATCCTCATGCAAGATGATATTCTCTAATTTAGCTACCTTTTTAACCATTTCTCCTTCTTTTTCTATATAGCCTTCATATTTCATTAATATTTCGGCTTGTTCAATTACTTCTTCAATATTATTTGAATTGAGACTATCTAATAAAGTTTTAATCTCATTGAAACTTCCTGATAAATCTGAAAAGGATACTTGTGGTCTGGATAATAGATTAAATAACTTTGTTTTTTGAATAATTGTATCAGTACCAAGGTTGGTTAATAAATCATTACTGTCTTCCGGATTAACACTATTCTTTTTGAAGAATTCAATTACCTTTTCAACGTTTTTTATCTTTTTCTGAACTTCAATATGTCTTTTCTCATCTGCCAAGCCAAGATTATAACTCCTTTCAGTTAATCTTATATCTGCATTATCTTGCCTTAATAATATCCTATATTCAGCTCTTGAGGTAAACATTCTATAAGGTTCATCGGTGCCTTTGGTAACTAAATCATCTATTAGGACTCCTATATATGCTTCCGATCTTCTTAAAATAAAGGTTTCTTTTTCATTAATCTTTAAATGTGCATTTATTCCAGCCATTAATCCTTGACAGGCAGCTTCCTCATATCCAGTAGTTCCATTTATCTGACCGGCAAAATATAAATTATCAATTAGTTTTGTTTCTAATGTTAAATCCAATTGAATGGGTGGGAAGTAATCATATTCTATTGCATACCCTGGACGGAACATCTTTACATTCTCAAATCCTTGAACCTCTTTCAAAGCATTATATTGAACTTCTTCCGGTAAGGAGGTTGAAAATCCATTTACATAAACCTCAACTGTATTCCACCCTTCTGGTTCAACAAAGATTTGATGTCTTTCTTTATCTGCAAAACGATTAATCTTATCTTCAATAGATGGGCAGTATCTTGGTCCGATGCCTTGAATTCTTCCATTAAACATTGGGCTTTTATCGAATCCTTCTTTTAATGCATCATGAACTTTGGCATTAGTATGAGTAATATGACAATGTCTTTGTTTGGTAAGTCTTGGTGTATCTGTAAAGGAAAATTTTGCAGGATTTTCATCACCCAATTGCTCTTCCATTTTTGAATAATCCAAAGAACGTCCGTCAACACGAGGAGGTGTTCCTGTTTTCATTCTACCACTTTCGAAGCCGAGAGTTATTAATTGTTCGGTAATTCCGGTAACTGCCCTTTCGCCTGTTCTTCCTCCTCCAAATTGTTTTTCTCCAATATGAATTATTCCATTAAGGAAGGTGCCGTTGGTGAGGACTACTGATTTTCCTTTTATCTCAATGCCCATCATTGTTTTTACTCCAACTGCCTTTTTTCCTTCTAACAGAATCGAAGCCACTGTATCTTGCCAAAAGTCAACATTTGGAGTTTGTTCCAACATCAATCTCCATTCCTGTGCAAAAAGCATTCTATCGCTTTGAGCGCGGGGACTCCACATGGCAGGTCCTTTTGAGCGGTTCAACATGCGGAATTGTATCATCGTTTTATCGGTAACAATTCCTGAATATCCTCCCAAAGCATCTATTTCGCGAACTATTTGCCCTTTGGCTATGCCGCCCATTGCGGGGTTGCAGGACATCTGGGCGATGGTCTGCATATTGGAGGTAATTAAAAGTACTGATGAACCTAAATTGGCAGCGGCTGCAGCGGCTTCGCAGCCTGCATGACCGGCACCAACAACGATAACATCATAATCTTTCAGCATGTTTATTTAATTTAAGGGCTGCAAATATAGGGAAAAGAATTTCTATTTTGGATTAAGGTTTATGTTTTGTTCGGATAATGATTAATTTGAATCCGAAATTTGAAGCCTTTTTTGGGGAGGGTCAAAATTCATAATATGCGAGTTTTGCCTATTTTTTGCTAAAAACTGCTGTTTTTGTCTTTTTATGTTGTCATTTTCGGATGATTTATGGGCATTTTTGAAAATCTTCACGGGAGCAATCTTTCCCCCCACGGTTGCTACCGTCGTCCTAACGGTTGCTATCTATGTCCTAACGATTGCTACCTTTACCCGACGGCAGCAACCGTCGTCCCAACGGTTGCTACCTTTGTCCCAACGGTTGCCACCTTTGTCCCAACGGTTGCCACCTTCGTCCTAACGGTTGCTTCCGTCACCTGAACAGTGCAAAATAATGAAGGGAAAACTATAGGAAGGGTTGAAAATCGCCTATCTGTCTGTGTGTCTGTAGTTATTTCGCTGATAGGTAATATAGGTATAATCGTAAGGATTCTTCTCGTCCTTGAGGTGCTTTTCTTCTTCTGTTTTTACCCATTCATTTGGGTTGATTTCGGGGAAGAATGCATCGCCATCAAAGTCGGCATGGATTTGGGTGAGGTATATCCGATTCGCTACAGCCATGCTGTGTTTGAAGATTTCTCCTCCTCCAATAATAAACACTTCTTCTACTTTTAAATCTTTCAAAGCATCTTCCAAAGAGGGTTTGATTAGTACTCCTTCGGGATGATAATTATCCTGCCTTGTAATAACCACATTTGTTCTGCCGGGCAGGGGTTTCATCATGGATTCATAAGTCTTTCTGCCCATCACAACGGTATGACCCATCGTAATTGTTTTGAAATGCTTCAAATCGGCGGGAAGATGCCATATCAACTGGTTATCTTTTCCGATGACATTGTTGTTTGCTACTGCTGCTATTAGGGAGATGGTCATGTTAAAAATGATTTACTAAAATATAGTTTTTAAAATTAGTA
>Ga0206936_1026_pt2 | contig 29695 bp, 32 predicted proteins | sample Alteio_BWOrgHeat_14_FD_152922 | JGI IMG/M metagenome (GOLD analysis project Ga0206936, IMG submission 152922) | Enriched cells from forest soil in Barre Woods Harvard Forest LTER site, Petersham, Massachusetts, United States -... | ecosystem: Environmental > Terrestrial > Soil > Temperate forest >... | reverse complement strand
TTTTACCTCGGCCCACAAGGTTATCCACAGAAATTAAAAATTACAAAACTTCATCATTTGTGAAAATATTTTTGGCATTTTTTCTGCGCTTTTTCAGGCTGAATTTTAGATAAAAATACTTTGGGTATATAATCAGGATATAGAGGGTAAGCCTTGATCAGAAGACTTATTTTTTCCTGCAGTTACGATACGCTGGGCCCTAGTGGGTGACGCAGCACGCTGGTTAATCTCGCCCTTAATTATTTCTCGCTCATCCTGAAGAAATGATTCAGAAAACAGGTCCTTGGAATCTTTAAGTGCCTGAATTACCACTACCCCTTGCTACGACAGAGTAACCGCATTTAGAGCCTGTCCGGAAATGAGATTGGTTATTTTTCAGCTATCTAACCAGATGAAATGGCTTTTGGGATAAAGCATCTTACGATTACACTACGCTTTTGTCCTGCTTGATTCCAGGCAATGAGGTAGAAATAAAATCCTGTAATTGTTTCTTTGCAATTTCAATACTGGCATCTGGAGTGCCTTGATTTGGATCTGAAATAGGGAGGGCAATTTTTATAATAGCAGGTCCTCTTACTTCCAACTTCTGTATAGTCATTCCAGCAGGACCATTTGACTTTTCTGTATTTAAAATTCTTTCAATAGTTGCAGCCTCTTGCTGATAACCAGCAAAAGAGTCGGTGTATAGTTCAATCTCAACTGATTTTCCATCCCGTGATTTTTTAGGTGCCGCGGCTTTATAAATACCACGATAAGGTTGTTTTGCAGATGAAGTGGCGGCGGTAGGAATCGTCTTTGATTGAGTGACCGAAATTGGCGATATTTTTGTACCTTTGGAAATAAGAGGTTCTATGTCGCTAAGGATAGAATCAAGAGGAGCAGCGCTCAATTGCGCAGTCTTTAAATGAGGAACAATTTCCAGAAGTTTTCTTATAAAATCACTTGGGGAAATATTGCTTTGCCAAGACAGAGGGTTATCTATGTCTTCTTGTTCGCAATATCCAATATCACCTTTTTTTAATTCGCCCCGTGCTTTAGGCCCAGTTTCGCCTCTATGTTGTATTTTTTCAACTTTAGTAACGGATGAATTCATTACGTCATTTAGGAAATGATTGGGAAACTTTCCTTCATGATCGATAATCGTACCGGTATCGATCAAATAATACATAATCGCATTTGGGAATTTATAGCTATTACCAGAATCGAAAGTGATTGTGGTTTCACTCGAACTCACAGGATTAAAAAATGGTTTTTCATTTCCATGAATATAACCATCTTTAGGTGTAGCGGATTGATGTGATCCCATGTTTTAGAACTTTCTCAATATAAGCCGCTAATATACAACAAAATAAATGTTCGAACAATGGTCGAGGCGAGAGGATTTGACTCGAGTCTCCTGACTCTCACCCTTTGGGCGGCTTGCGCCGTCAAAATTTTCTTACTGAAAATTTTAGAACCTCCTTCGGAGACAACCCTTGTCCTAACCAAAACTAAAGCGGGGGCAAAAGCCCCCGCTTTAGTTTTGGTCGGGGCGAGAGGATTTGAACCTCCGACCCCCAGTCCCCCAGACTGGTGCGCTAACCGGGCTGCGCTACGCCCCGACATGGTATATTCAACGTTTCGCAGCCCGGTTATTTACTAACCGATCCGCTCAGCTTACGCTTCGCGGTGGGGGCTGCGCTACGCCCCGACATATTCCGGTGATTTTTAGAGCCCCCTTACTATAGGGAACTGATGTTCAAGGCAAGCTGACTTTGCTGAGTGCAAGCTGCTGCCTTAAATCGGCTTTAATATCCTCAAGGCTCTTGGCCGTTTTGGCCTCGCAGCGCGCCACCAGCACCGCCTGGGTATTGGAGGCCCGCAGAAGCCACCAGCCCCCGTCTTTATTGACCCTCACCCCATCGACCGCGCTGAAATCGGCGCCGCTTTTTTCTAACCGCTGCTTTACTTCCTCGATAACTGCGAATTTCCGGTCGTCATCGCAGGGAAAACGGATTTCGGGGGTGTTGATACGGCTGGGCAGACTTTTGCGCAGATCCGAGAGTTTTTTGCCCGTGCGCGACAGGTAACCCACTAGCCGGACAGCGGCATACAACGCATCGTCATAGCCATAATAGCGGTCGGCGAAGAACATATGGCCGCTCATCTCACCTGCCAGTAGCGCGCCGGTTTCCAGCATTTTTGATTTAATCAGCGAGTGTCCCGTTTTCCACATCAGCGGTTTGCCGCCCAGGCGTTCTATCTCTTCAAACAAGGCGCCGCTGGCCTTCACGTCGGCGATAATCAAGGCGCCGGGGTGGTCGGCAAGAACGTCGGCGGCATAAAGCATGAGCAGCTGGTCGCCCCAGAGGATGGTGCCCTCGTCATCCACGATACCGATGCGATCGCCGTCGCCGTCAAACGCGATGCCGGCGTGGCATTTGTTCTTTTTGACTTCCTCAATGAGCTGCTGCAGGTTTTCGGCCACCGATGGGTCAGGATGATGCGCCGGGAACGTGCCGTCAATCTTGCCATTAAGCGAGTGATGTTTGCCGGGAAGCTTGGCGCAAATGGCTTCCATGATTTCGCCTGCGGCGCCGTTGCCCGCATCCCAGGCGATGGTCAGTGGGGCCTTACCATTATAGGCTTTCAGCAGCGTGGCGATATAATCAGCGCGCAGGTCTTTTTTCTGAGTACTCCCCTTGCCTTCTGGATATGTTCCGGCCTCAGCAATGACGCGGTTTTTCTGAATGTCCTCGCCGTAAAATGGTTTATTCTGGAGCACGAATTTAAACCCGTTATGACTGGGCGGGTTATGCGATCCTGTCACCATGAGCCCGGCAGAGGCGCCAAGCGTTTTGGCGGCGTAATAAAGCATCGGTGTCGGCCCGATGCCGATATCGATGACCTCGATGCCGCTGTCGGTAAAGCCCCGCGTAATTTCGGCCACGAGCGAGGGCGAGCTCAGCCGCCCATCATACCCGATGCATACACGCGCCGCTTTGTTCGCTGTCTGTGAATCCAGTATTTGTTTAGAAAAAGCTCGCGCTATAAAATACGCGTCGGCGGGATTCAGCGTCTGGCCGATGATACCGCGTATATCGTATTCCCGGAAAATCCCGGGTGAAAATTTGTGTGTCATAACCTTTATTGCTGTGAGGTTTTAGGTGGAACGGGAGCTGCCGTTGCAGCTGCAGCCGCATTGACCTTAGAGGTGTTGAATTTATGCTTTTCCGCCAGATCGACCGTAATCTGCTTGGCCTTGCGCGAGTCCATTTTAGCCAGCACCGGAGCGGATTTCTTTTCCGACATGCGGTCGACGATCAACAACACCACGGGCATATCCATCTCGTTGAAAATGCGCGCCGCATCATCGGGTTTCATGTCTTCATAGATTTTGACGAGGCTGCGAATTTTGGCATCTTCTTTTTCGTTATACTGTGCCAGAAGAGATGATACTTCCTGCCGCATGGCTTCAATTTGCTGAATCTTGCCATCGATGCGTTTTTCCGTGGCATCCAGCGCAGCCTCTTTAATTTGAATATTGCGCTCCCAGCGATCCAGGTCTTCGCGGCGTTTGGCCAGATTTTGCAGCAGGTCAAGCTCGACTGCCGAAAAATGGCGGTCGGTCAGCACGCCCGGCTCATCGGACACGGCAGGGTTCTTGTCTTTATCTTTGTCTGCCGATTTGGCGTCTTTTTTATCTTCTTTTTTGGCTTCCGGTTTGGCCGCCTCGCCTGTTTTGGCGCCATCGGCAGCGGCAGGAGCGGCATCAGGTTTTTTGTCAGCGCTGGCAGCAGCTGGCGCGGCGGCAGCTGTTTTAGCAGCGTCCGTAGCCGGGGCGGCAGCCGGTGTAGCGGCGGTATCAGCGGCGACGGGAGCAGGCGTGGGTGTTGGAGTAGGCGCTGCGGGCGCGGATTCACCTGCCTGTTCAGCAATGGCCTCGGTGCCGTGCGTGACATCAGCGATTTTCACCACCGTAAATAGTGCGGCGGTAATCATGGTCGCCGGAATGATGCGTATCATTCTCATCGGATTATCCTTTTAAACCTGCCTTGAGCATATTGAGTAATTCCTGCTCCGAACGGGAGCGCGGAGGCTGTTTTTCATTTTCTTCCACAGCGGGTTTGCTGCGCCCCACCACTCTTTTTAATACGGCTTCCAGAGACGCGGTAGTTTTTTCCTTGCTCGACAAGACCGGAACGGGCTTGACCTCTTCCACTTCTTCTTCATCATCCACGTCCTGCTCGGCGGGCTGCTCTGCCATCACGCGGCTGCGAGCGCGGCTGACGGCGACGCTGGCCTCGATCTGGTTGTTGAGTTTGTTGCCTTTGTCGATGGCCAGTGAGAGGTCGTCGAGCACATAGTTGGCTTTGTCGATGCGGGTCTGAATATTTTCGCCGATTTTTTTGCTGGCGGTTTGCAGTGCGATAATGCTTTCCGAGGCGCGCAACGTCGATTCATCAAAATGTTTCAGCAACTGCGCCAGCTCGCTCTTACTGTCCTGCAGCACTTTAATCCGGCGGTTGAGCACCCAGCAATAACCGATGGTGACCAGCAAAAGCCCGGCCATCACCACGTTGATTAAAAGGTTGGCTATGGCCATGGCATTATGCCTCCTTCTTGCGTTTCAGCGCTTCGTTGATAGAGACCGCTACATGGTCGCCGACTTTGCCTAATGTGCCTGTCGTCACCGCGATGCCGCCGCAACGCAACGTGATGTCATCATCGGGCGTGCAGTCGAGCAGCATGGTGCTTCCGACCTTCAGGCTCATGATGTCTTTGAGCGTTACGGTTTTTTCGTCGAACACGGCTTCAAGCGTGACGGCAGTGTTGCGTAATTCCTTGCCCAGATGTTTTTCCCACACCGTGTCCTGGCCGAAATTTTCGCCCATGAACATTTGCAGCAGCAGGTCGCGGATGGGTTCCAGCGTGGTGTGCGGCAGCAGGACTTCGATGATACCGCCGCGGTCTTCCACCATGTCGATGCGGAAACGTACCAGCAGCGCCGGGTTGCCCGGCCGCGTGATGGTGGCAAAGCGCGGGTTGGTTTCCAGGCGCTCGAAATGGAACGTCGCGGGTGAAAGCGGCTCAAACGCATTGCTCATATCGCCAAGCACGACATCGATCATGCGCTTGACGATGTCCTGTTCGATCGTGGTGTATGGCCTGCCCTCGACGCGGACGGGGCGGTTGGCCTTGCGGCCGCCGAGCAGGATATCGACCATGGCGTAAATCTGCGAGCTGTCCACCGTGACGATGCCGAAATTTTCCCACTCTACGGCGCGGAACACCACCAGCAGTGCGGGCAGTGGGATGGAATTCAGGTAATCGTCGAAGCGGATGGACGTCATGGAATCGAGGCTGACATCGACGTTCTCGGAAGTGAAATTGCGCAAGGACGTGGAAAGCTGGCGCACGAGGCGGTCAAACACCACTTCGAGCATCGGCAGTTTTTCATACGCCGTCATCGATTTATTGAGGATGGCGAAAATGCCTTCTATCTGCGCGGCGTCACCTTCCTTCTTGGTGTCGAAGCCCAAGAGCGTGTCGATTTCATCCTGGTTCAGGACGCGCTGGGGCTCATCGCCTTCGGCTCCCGCAGGCGCAGCGCCAGCGGCACCCTCTTTTGCCAGGGATGCTTCCCACTCGGCAGCGGCGGCTTCATCAGCAGTTTGAGTCGTTGGTGTCTCGGCCATAGCTTTATCTATTTAGTTCACTAGTCTCAATATGTTATAACACCAGGCCGCCACCATGGCAAAGCCTATGTTATAAGGTGTGGCAAAAGCCGTGCCAAGGCATAAGGCAAACGGTTACTGAACAACGATTTCTTTAAAGAGAACATCGTTGACCTTCACCGGCCAGAGCACCTTGTTGGCGCGCAGGAGCAACTCCTCGCGCAGGCGCTGGATGCCCGCAGAGCCCGCCAAATCGCTGGCGCGGAGTTCACGCATATAGGTGTTGAGCGTGTCGAACAGCCTGGGCAGGTTGGCCTCGATCAGCGGCACGTCCGTCTGGTGCCCTACGTCAAGCACGATGGTGGTTTTCAGGTAGCTGACCTGCTTGCCGCCCGTATTCAGGTTGACCAGGAATTCCGGCAGCGTATAGAAAATGGCTTTCTCACCGGTTTTATCGGCGCCAGCTTCACCCGCTGCGGTTTTGCTTTCATGTTTCATAATGAAGAAATAATACCCGCCGCCACCTGCTGCAAGCAACACAACCAGCGCCGCAGCGCCGATAATCATGACTTTTTTCTTCGATTTTTTAGGTGCTCCGTCTTCCGCGCCTTCTTCGCCTTCGCCGCCCTCATCTTTATCTTTAGGGGTTTCGTCGTCGGGTTTTCCTTTTTTCTTATCCTTTTTTTTGTCTTTTTTATCTTCTACTGCGTCATCTTTTTCAACGTCGGCGTCTTTTTTTGCGTCATCTTTCTTTGCCATACTGCCATGTTCCCGAGTGAGCGTTCAATTATCTAATTTATATAGAGGGTTTACGCGTCTTATTCAAGCATACTTGCATGGGAAATTTGTTTAGCGCGGTTTAGGGCTTTGCTCCTCAATTGCCGCATATTTCAGGGGCAAAAGGCTTTGGCACGGTTTGTGCTTATCTGTGAGGCGGTACATCAACTAAGGCAAGTGGTCATTATGGATAATAGTATCTATATCGTTCTCTCCAAACAGCTGGCGCTGTTTCGTGAAATGGATGTCACGGCGAACAATCTCGCCAATGCCAATACCACTGGCTATGACAGCGAACATATTTTGTTTACTTCCTATCTGACCAAGGACGTCAATCTGGGTAAAACCAACCCGATGTCGATGGCCCAGGACGTTTCCACCTACCGCGATACGCAAGACGGCCCGCTGAACGCAACCGGCAATCCGCTCGACCTCGCCATCCAGGGCAACGGCTATTTCGCCGTCCAGACCCCGCTTGGCACACGCTACACCCGCGCCGGCAACTTCCAGATCCGCGGCGACGGCATACTGACCAACGCTGAAGGCTACCCGGTACTCGATATTTCGAACCAGCCTATCGCATTTGACGAAAACGTGCAAACCGTCGATGTCGGCGCTGCCGGCAACATCAAGGCTAACGGCGAGGATTTTACCCAGCTTAAGGTCGTAAAATTCGATAACCCGCAATTGCTCGAACGCTTAAGCGGCGGACTCTATAAGAGCGATGTCACACCTTCGGATGCTGATGAGGCCACCGTTGTTCAGGGCTCGCTGGAAGGATCGAACGTGTCGTCAGTCATGGAATTGACCCACATGATCGATATATCGCGACAGGTCACCAATACCGCGCAGTTCATGGCCGACATGTATGACCTTGAAACCAAAACCGCCGATGCATGGGCAGCACAATGATGAACGCTAATACAAAGGAGACCACCCAATGAGGTCGCTAGATATCGCCGCCACCGGCATGGAAGCGCAACAGCTGTATGTTGACGTCACTTCACAGAACATCGCCAACAGCAATACCACCGCATACAAATTACAACGCCCGGAATTCCAGGACCTGCTCTACCAGAATGAACGCATCGTCGGCGCCAATTCGTCGGACAACAGCACCATCGTACCCACCGGTATCCAGCTTGGCCTTGGTGTGAAGACCGGCGCCATCTATCGCAATAACAATCAGGGCACGCTGCAATCGACCGGCAACCCGCTCGATCTGGCCATTCAGGGCTCGGGCTTTTTCCAGGTTACCCTGCCCGACGGCACACTGGCCTATACCCGCGATGGCGCTTTCCAGCTTGACCCCAACGGCATCATCGTCACCGCCGACGGCTATCAGCTCCAGCCGGCCATCACCATTCCGCAGGACGCCACCGGCATCAGCATCGACCAGTCGGGCGAAGTCTCGGTCACCGTGCAGGGACAGACCGCTCCCCAGTTGCTAGGTCAGCTGCAAACAGCCCAGTTCATTGATGTCAACGGGCTGCAGGCCGTCGGTAACAACCTCTATCAGGAAACCGCCGCTTCCGGCACCGCCCTGCTCGGCACGCCCGGCATTAACGGCTTCGGTACCATCTCGCAGAATTTTCTGGAAAGCTCGAACGTCGATCCTGTCACGGAGCTCACCAATCTGATCAAAGCCCAACGCGTCTATGAAATGAACAGCAAAGTGGTCACCACTTCCGACCAGATGTGGCAATCGCTTAACCAGAGTGCATAATTTATGACTAACCCATTGAAATACTTCCTGCTAGTTTCATTTTTTCTCACCGCTCCCGCCATGGCCGCGACGGACGATTCCTTTTCTCCGCCTGAGTCCCAGCCGCAGGAAGCTCCCCTGACTCCGCAGGCACAGAAAATGGCGCCCCTGTTTGAAGTATCGTACCGCGAAGCCGAGGAGGCCGTGAACCGCGCACTGGTCGAAAAAGGCGCGGGCGGGAAAGTGGCCGCCACCATCACCGGCGATAGCAGCAACCCCCTTTTTTCCTATACACGCCCCATCAAAATTGAAGTCCACAGCCTGACCTTCGATAAGGCCTCGGGCCGCTGGGGAGCTAATCTACTGGCAGTAGCTGAAAGCGACATTATCACCGCCATCCCCGCCGGTGGACGTTATGATGAAATGATGGAAGTGCCTGTACTTAAGCGCGAAATTCGCAATGGCGATGTCATTGGACAAGCCGATATTGAAATCCGTGATTTCCCCGTGGCCCGCACCCGCAGCGACACTATTACCGATATCTCATCGCTCATCGGGAAATCCCCTGCCCGCACTATCTCGGCAGGACGCCCCATTCGCGAGCATGAAATCGCCGCGCTATCGGTCGTAAAGAAAAACAGCCTCGTGCAAATGCGTTACAGTTCGCCGGGCATGGAAATCACCGCCACCGGCCAGGCGCTGGAAGACGGTGCCAAGGGCAGCAGCATCGCTGTGCGTAACCTGAGCAGCAAAAAAACCGTCCGCGCCGTGATCGAAGACAGCAACAATGTCAGCGTCACGCCCTTGAATGCCGCGCCTGCACAAACCAGTCAGTTAACAGGGAGCACGCCTTATGTTGAAAATTAGCCGCACGACCCTGAGTGCCGTCCTGCTCGCATCGACATTACTCAGCGGTTGTTCCCAGACACTCGATGAACTCCATAAAGTTGGCAACCCGCCACCGCTGGCCAAGGTCGATAACCCAGACGCCCAACCTGGCTATAAGCCGCTGACCTGGCCGATGCCGGAAAACGCCCCACCCCAAAAACAATATGCCAACTCGCTATGGCAGGCCGGTGCGCGCACCTTCTTCCGCGACCAGCGCGCTGCGCGGGTGGGCGATATTCTTAAAGTCAGGATCATCATCAACGATCAGGCGCAGATCCAGAATAACACCGAGCGTAAACGCCAGGGCACCGACCAGGTTGCCGCGCCGCACGTGTTCGGTTTGCAGAATAAGCTGATGCACTTTCTGCCCGGTGCGCAGGACGACCCCACCAATCTCTTAAACGCCACCAGCACTACCGACAGCAAAGGCACCGGCACCATCCAGCGGAAAGAACAAATCACCACCGCGGTCCCTGCCCTCATTACGCAAGTCCTGCCTAACGGCAATTTCGTTATCGACGGCAAGCAGGAAATCCTCATCAATTTTGACATCCGCGAAGTATCGATTAAAGGCGTTGTCCGTCCCGAGGATATCCATTCTGACAATACGGTAGACTCGACGCAGGTGGCCGAAGCCCGCATAGTATACGGCGGCCACGGCCAGCTCATGGATGTGCAGCAGCCGCGTTGGGGTGCTCAGGTCGTAGAGACATTGTCACCATTCTAATTGAAAGGCCGCCCGCGAAGGTCTCCTGACCTTCGCATGGCTATCCGCTTCACGGGCTCATGGCTGGCTCGCCTACTGGCTTCGCCCTGCTACGCAGGCTGCGCAAGCAGTCGCTTGCTAGCTATATAGTTCAGCCTTCAATATGTGTGGATTTAGCTAGGCGGAAACCCGCATGGAGGGAGCTTCAAAAACTCTTGCCGCAGTGGCACCGGCGTTGGAGATATTGTGGTAGAACTCGCCCAGGTTTACTTCATGCGCATGGTCAACCACAAGCGCCAACGGCTTGTCTCTGCTGACTGCTGCCATGGCCAGAAGTTTGATATCGTCTGAAAGAACAGCTACCGGAGCAGTGACTGCGGCAGCAACAGCAACCGGAGCTGTCACCGAAACAGCGGCGACAGCATGCTGACCGAGCAACCCTGCGGTCATGTTGTCAAATAAAGATCCAGATACAGCGATGGTATTTTTGGCGAAGCTGCCGAAACCATCTAATATGTCGCCGAGCAAACCATAAGAGTTCTCAGCGGTGGTTGGGCTCACCCCTTCAAAACTGTTACCATGGACGTCTAATGATTCGGCAGGGATTGTCACAGAAAGCTTCTTTGTTGTTACAGCTCTATTATATACCAACTCTAAGGCAAAAGTATTAATTATTTATGACAGTGTTAACAAAATCTTAGCCTCTGGGCTCAAGCTTAGCTACCTGTTGATTTTCCATGGTTTCTAATGCTTCCGTGCTGACCTCATTGTCATCCTGGCCGATGCTGGCGAGGTTTTTTTTAGACTCAAGCTGCGCAAAGGTGCGATCCAGTAGGTTGATCATCTGATTATCGCGGGATTGGGCGCTGTTGCCGCCCATGATGACCGCCACCAGCGTATAGCCGTCACGCTGAACCGATGTCACTAGGTTGAAGCCCGAAGCACGAATATAACCGGTTTTCACGCCATCGGCGCCGGGATAGCGTTCCATCACATGGTTATGACCGGGATAGGTAACTCCCTTGTAGGTGACACTTTGCAGCTTGAAGAAAGGATAATATTCCGGGAAATCGCGGCGCAACGCGATGGCCAGCCTTGCCATGTCGAAAGCCGTGGTGTGCTGGCGGTTGTCGGGCAAGCCGTTGGGGTTATGGAATACGGTGTTCTTCATGCCCAGCTCTCGCGCCTTCTGGCTCATCATCAGCGCAAAATCCCACTCGGTATGGCCAATCGCCTCGGCCAGCACCATGGCTGAATCGTTGGCGGAGCGGACTACCACACTTTCAATCGCCGTCTTTACAGGCAGGCGGTCGCCCTTTTCCAAGGCAATATTGGTCTGCGGTTGCGAGGCGGCTTTGGCCGACACTACAAGCTCATCATCCATGTCGAGCTTGCCCCTTTTGATGGCATCGAACGTCAGGTACAGCGTCATCATCTTGGTCAGCGACGCGGGATAGCGCACGGCTGCGGCATCTTTTTCATACAACACATGGCCGGTGCTGGCATCGACCACCAGCGCTGAATAGTGATTGGCGCCCAGAGAATGATGGGAAATATGGTGGAGTTTGTGGTGGTGGCTGGTTGATGAGCTGGCTGCCAGGCTATCTGCCGGGAAACCGGCAACCAGAGCCAATATGGGCAATATTCCAATCAATACGTAGCGGTTTAATGACATTCCAGAATCAAAACTTTCTCAAATTTACCTACCAGTGGTAGTGGTTAGCATCACTTCAATGACAAGATAATGTGTAAGTGGCTAACTGTAAACCAGTTTTAGCCAATTCACTAAAAAAACTTTTTATGCGCGCTTTATACCTCTGCATTTTTCCAGCATGGAACCTTTATTATACATCATGAACCTTGACAATTCCAGTGCTCAGCCCTATGTTGCACTGCAGTATTTGTAAGCACACATTTTAATCTTTCTAACGGAGTAGTATCATGACCCAGCCGAACAAAAAACCCACGCTTGCCCAGCCTACGGCAAAGCTGGCATCCGCCGTTGCTAATAAAACTGCCAAGAGCGCTTTCGCCGCTGTTGAATCCACCCGTAACTCGGCTGAGAGCGTCGTAAAAATAGGCACCAACGCCGTAAAAGAATTCTTCAGCACCACCGCCGAAGAAGCCCAGAAGGCGCATGAAAAAGCATTCGCCATGAGCCGCGAAAATGCCGAGCACCTCACTAAATCGGCCGACACGGTCACCAAGGCGCTCTATGAAGCCATCGCCGTCTCGCGCGACAATATCGAAGCCTGCATCGAATGCGGCAACGTGACTGCCTCGCTCGCCAAGGACATCAGCGCCGAAGCCATCGAGAACACCAACAAAGCCTTCTCGGACAATGTCGAACTATCGAAAGAAATCTTCGCCTGCCGCACCATCAACGATATGATGGAACTCCAGAGCAAGATCGTTAAAGGCGCTATCGACCAGTTCTTCAACCAGTCGGTTAAGCTCTCGGGCAAAATTTTTGAATACAGCTCCGAAGCCATGGAGCCGATCAATGAACGCGTTGCCCAGGCAAGCGAACAGTTGAGCAAAGTACTGGCTGCCTAACTAAGTCAGCCTGAAACAAAGAAAAAACCCCGGCCCAAAAGCCGGGGTTTTTTTATGAATCAACTTTGAACTGTTATTTCTTTTTCTTCTTTGGCGCGGCTTTGACAGGCGCCGCTTTGGCGGGTTTTTTCTTGTCAACCACCTTGACCTTGGCTTTTGCGCCGGAACGCTTTTTGGACTTGCCTTTGTCGTCATCATCGTCATCATCGGCGTCGGTCTCTTCTTCCTCGACGTCGTCGATCAGGGCCTTCCCGACCACCTTCTTGTTTTCCAGCGTGCCCTCTTCGTCGGTTTCCTCGATTTCTTCGAGTTCCTCGAGGGATTCCATATCTTCTATTTCTTCGATCTCCTCGATTTCTTCTTCGCTATCGAGCGGCTCGATCTCCTCGAACTCATCGAGATTAACGCCTTCGATCGACTTCACGGGTTTTTTCGGCTTGGGCTTGGCGACTTCCACTTTTTTGGCGGGCGCGGCGGATTCCACAATGGCCAGGGCAGGCTTGTTGCGGCTGCGGCGCGGCTTAACCTGCACGTTGATATCGAGGCTGGCCTTGCACTTCGGGCAAGGCACTGGATTTTTGCCCAGATCGTAAAAACGTGTGCCACAACTGATACAATGGCGCTTCAGGCCCCAACTTGCTTTGGTCACGAATCAACCTCCTTGTGATGTTACATCCGGGTATATTACTCACCCGCTATAGCGACTCATTAGTTGGTGCGGTTATTTTTGCAAGATAAATCTATTGAAATAGTGTAATAAGTGCCCACATTACACACGTATCAAAAAAATCAAGGAATTGCCTTCATGTCTGCCCAAACCCCAAAACCTGAAGAAGCCAGCGCACCGGAAACGGAAATCCCGGTGGAGATTACCCCGCAGGAACCTAAAAGCGAGGAAATCCTGCGGCTGGAAGGCGAAGTCGCCAAGTTCCGCGACCAGTGGATGCGCGCTGTGGCTGAAACTGAGAATGTCCGCAAACGCGCCCAGCGCGAGCAGGAAGAAACCTCCAAATACGCCGTCACCGCATTCGCTGGCGAGTTGGTCAGCGTCCTGGAAAACCTGAAACGCGCTTCCGAAAGCATTGCCGCCCACGCCGGCGACGAAGTGTTCAAAACTGTCGGCCAGGGTGTTGAGCTAACACTACAGGAATTACTCAATATTTTTGAGAAACACGGCATCAAGCGCATCGACCCTATGGGCCAAAAATTCGACCATAACTTCCATCAGGCAGTGGCTCAAGCCGAGCGCGGGGACGTACCCGTAGGCACGGTGGTTCAGGTGGTACAGGCCGGTTACCTGATTTCTGACCGGTTGCTGCGCCCGGCGATGGTGGTGGTTTCCAAAGCGGTGGATCCGGCTAACAAGGTAGATACGACTGCCTGATTATTGTAATATTATCATATAGTTATTCTCGCCCACCACTGTCATAAAAATTTAACACAGCAAAAGCGTAAGATTCTGTACAATCTGTCTTAGTGGTTTTTTTCGGGGGTGATATGACCAGCGACCAGGATAAACTTAAAATAACTCAGGATGCGCATAGAATACTCAATGAGTTTGTCGGCCAGGAAGCTGTCGATCTCGGCGTATTGACAAGAGACCAGCAGGCACGCACGCTGGAAATCCAAAGCCGTTTTGTCGCTTATAATTCTGCACACGACGAAAAACACCAGCTCAAAACAAGCCAGGGTTGGGATAAAGATCCGCAATCGGCCAAGCTCTTGAATGACGCAGAGTGGCAAAAACTCGGCATCACCGAAGAACAAATGAAGAGTGCGCACGCACTGGTCGACAGCGGCAAGGGCGTGGGTAAACTTGCTCCCTTGAGCGGCGACATTGCGACAACGCTCGGTTTCATCAAACCCGGCACAAAAGACAATTTGCTGATAGCCCAAGCGGGTGAGCGTATTCACCGGGCAGCGGAAGACATAGGAAAACCAGCCGGCGGAAAACCATTCACCAAGGACGATTTTCTTAAAAGCGGCGATAAGGTCAATGGCGGCCCACACGACTCTGTAAAACTACAAGGCGCGCAAGCAGCCAGCTATATGGTGGGAATGCTGGACAATGCCGTCAGGCTGGATCCTGATCTGGCTGATCCGAAAAAAAATCCTGAACTCGCCGCCAAAATTGCCCATTCTACTTTAGCAGCGGAGACCCTTGCTGTAGATGCATATGACAAGGGTGCGGCAGGATTTGGTATATTCCACCCGCACATAACCGGAAAAGTGATGGCCGCGGCTACGGATGTCGCCGATAAATCGCATCTGTCTCATCACCCGTCCATCAGCCAAAGTATGAAGGCCACTGACGCTCTGAACGACACGCTGACGGCAGTCAAGAAACAGCTGGTGAAAGACGGTAAGGTCACTGAACATGAATTGGCTTCCCTGGACAAACATCAAGAGGAAAGCGTGACCAAGCTCAAAGAGGCACATCATTATCTGCATGCGAATGTTGAAAAACAAGCGACATTACTTATGCATCATGAACCTCAAGCGCCTCATACGCCGCAGGCGGCGCCGCCGTCTAAAGGTCAGACACTATAACAGCAGCACTTCATCGTCGGTTTTCTGTGGAGCCATTATTTAATATGTCGTATATACGTGGTGCATGCTGTTTTCTCGCCCCGACATACATTTCGCTGCCGACGACTCGCACCGCTTCCTGCCCTGGCTGATCGGTGTCATGGCTTGCCTTTCGGCATTGCTGTTGTGCCTGGGAATTAGCGTCAACAGCTGGATCATCGACCATCACGGCCATTATAACAGCCTCACTGTCAACATCCCCGCCCATAGCGACAACCTCCCCGACAAAATCACCCGCGTCCGCGACGCGCTGAAAAAAACTCCCGGCGTCGTTGATGTCGCCCAGATCGAGCAGGCTAAATTACAGGACATGCTGAAACCGTGGCTCGGCAGCAACGCTGGCATGGACGGCCTGCCGCTGCCGACCGTGTTTGACGTCACATTCGACGCCAAGGCGCCCGCCATCGATTATAATGCGCTGGAAAAGAACCTCTCGCTTATCGCGCCGGGCGTGGAAGTGGACGCGCATGAGCGCTGGGTCGCCGCCTTTTCCGATTTTTCCATCGTGGCACAATGCCTGATTGGGATCCTGGCGTTGCTCATCCTATTCTTCATGGGCGTCATGATCGCCTTTATCTCGCGCACCTCGCTCAAGTTGCATTCCAAAACCGTCTATCTGCTGCATTCGGTCGGCGCCGAAGACATCTACATCACACGCCAGTTCCAGCAGGAAGCCTTCCGGCTGGTGCTGCCCGGCGCGTTTCTCGGCTGCATCACTGCCGGGATGATTTACTGGGCAATCGGACTATATCTGGCCGCCCTGCCCGTTTCGCTCATGCCTTCGCTGGTCATCACGCGCTCACACCTGCTGCTGATTATGCTGATGCCACTAGGCTGCGCGGTGGCGGCATGGCTTGTAGCGCGTTTTTCCGTCATCCGGCAATTACAGCATGTATTATAGAATCCTGTGGTGCTTTACGTTTTGTGCTTGCCTCTGGTTTGCTGGGCTTTGCTGGTTCGTCGCCCAGATTCCGACCGAGCCGACAAACGACACCACCCCGACCGATGTCATCGTCGTCCTGACCGGAGGCGGCGGCAGGCTTGAATACGGCTTGCAATTGCTAGCCGAACATAAGGGCCGAGTGCTGTTCATCAGCGGTGTCAGCAAAGGCGTATCACTACAGAATATCCTGCTCAAAGCCACGCCCGCAGTGCGCAATGAATTGGCCAGCCAGCCAGCCGGCTCGATCGTGCTGGGGCATAAGGCGGTCAACACCATCGGTAATGCCGAGGAAACCACCCTCTGGATGAAGGGTCAGTCTTATAAAAGCATCCGGCTGGTCACCTCCAGCTATCACATGCCGCGTAGCGTCAGTGAGTTCCGCGAGGCCATGCCCGGCATCATCATCGTGCCTGACCCGTCTTTTTCCGGCGATTTCTCGCTGCAATACTGGTGGCTCGACACCGAAAACCGCGCCCTGGTTCTGTCCGAATTTCATAAATTTATTGCCGGTCAGTTGCGCCACGTCCTAATATCGACTAGACACTAGCCACATGACAAAAAATAACCATATTGTCCTGCGCTCGCTGGCCTTCAACCTCTGTTTCATGGGCTGGTCGCTGCTGGCCTCGATACTCTGCGCCCCACTGTTCATCATGGGCAAAGGCTGGGTGGCGCGTTCCGGACCGTTCTGGGCCGAGGGAACGCTTTTCCTCGCCCGTAAAATCTGCCGTATCACCTTTGAGGTGCGCGGAGAACAGCATATGACCAGTAATGCCGTCATCTACGCTTCCAAGCACCAGTCGGCCTGGGACACGGTGATTTTCCTCAAGCTCTTCCACTGGCCAGCGTATGTCCTGAAAAAGGAGTTGCTCAAAATCCCGTTCTGGGGCTGGTATCTCTGGCGCATGAAGATGATTGCCATCGACCGCTCCGGCAAGGCCGCCAGTTTGAAACAGATGGTAAAACAATCCAAACAAGTGTTGTTTGCCCGGCGGCCCATCGTCATTTTTCCCGAAGGCACTCGCAAGGCGCTGGGCGATGCCCCCGATTATCAGGTTGGTATCTCCGCCTTATATAACCAGCTGCATGTGCCAGTGGTTCCGGTAGCGCTTAATTCCGGCGCGTACTGGGGCAAGAACGCCTTCATGAAATATCCCGGCACTATCATTATTGAGTTCCTGCCGTCTATCGAAGCAGGGCTTGGCCGCGAAGAATTCATGAGTCGCCTGCAGAAATCCATCGAAACCGCGTCGCAGAAATTACTCGACGAAACCAAAACTATAAAGGAATGACCATGCGCCCCTCCGGCAGAAAATCAAACGAACTCCGCGCACTCACGCTGGAATCAAAAGTCAGCCGCTACGCCGAGGGCTCGTGCCTGATTTCCTGCGGCAATACCCGCGTGCTCTGCACCGCCACGGTCGAAGCCAGCGTACCGCCTTTCCTGCGCAATACCGGCAAAGGCTGGGTCACCGCCGAATATGGCATGTTGCCGCGCTCCACCCACAGCCGCATGCCACGCGAAGCCGCCAAAGGAAAACAATCGGGCCGCACGCAGGAAATCCAGCGGCTCATCGGCCGTTCGTTGCGTAGTGTCGTTGATCTTACGCTTCTGGGCGAACGCCAGGTCATCATCGATTGCGACGTACTCGAAGCCGACGGCGGAACTCGCACCGCTTCCATCACAGGCTCATATGTCGCGTTATGCCTCGCCACCGAGTCTCTGGTAAAAGAAGGCAAAATAAAAGTTTCACCAATTGTGAACCAGGTTGCCGCCATTTCCTGCGGAATATATAAAGGCACTCCGGTGCTCGATTTAGATTATGATGAAGACAGTTCCGCAAGCATGGACGCAAATTTTGTGTTGACCAGCGACGACCGCATTATTGAAATCCAATGCACCGCCGAAGAGTCGCCTGTCGAGGAATCGGCATTCCATGAATTGCTGAAACTTGCCCGCGGCGGCATCGTCACACTATGTGAAGCCCAAAAAAAAGCTCTCAATGCTTGACCAGACGCTGATTATCGCCAGCCATAATGAAGGCAAAGTTGCCGAAATCCGCGCCTTAATTCAGCCGCTTGGCATAAGAGTGGTCTCCGCCGGAGATGCAGGCGTCGATGAACCGGAAGAAACCGGTTTAACCTTCGCCGCAAATGCCGAACTCAAGTCCAGAAACGCTGTGGCGCAGGGGAAACTAGCTGCGCTGGCCGATGATTCTGGGCTGGTCATCCCCGCCCTCGGTGGCGACCCTGGAATTTATTCCGCCCGATGGGCAGGCCCGGGGAAAGATTTTTCTGCTGCTTTCTCTCTTATTCAGGCAGAGTTAGCCGTTAAAGCGCCTAGTTTAAAGAACGTTCCAGCGTATTTTATTTGTGTCCTGTCCTTATGCTTTCCCGACGGCAAGGCGCACCTGTTTGAAGGCCGCGTGGATGGCACGCTCACCTTTCCGCCGCGCGGTAAAAAAGGCTTCGGTTATGACCCCATTTTTATCCCGGAAGGCTACCCCGTCACCTTCGCCGAAATGGACCCTGAAAAAAAACACCTGATAAGCCACCGCGCCCGGGCGTTTGATAAATTTATCGCCTTCTTGAAATCACGCCAAACCAGCCTTTGAATTTTATTACCGAAGGATTATAGTCCATCATCCGTATTAAACGTAACCCAAGGAGAATCTGTATGCGCTTTGCACCTGCTGCTTTTCTGACTGCCTTGCTGCTGTCCACCGCCCCCGCCCTTGCCACCCCCGAACATTATGATTTCGACAAGGCACATACCAATATCGTCTTCTACATCAGCCATATGGGTTTTTCAGAAATGGTCGGCCGCTTCAGCGATTTCAATGGCACCCTGACCCTGGATATGGATAAGCCTGAAGAGAGCAAAGTGGACGTGACGATTAAACCCGCCAGCGTCAAAACCAGCAGCGACCAGCTCAACGAGCATCTGCAGGATGATAAATTCTTCAACACTGCCAAATTCCCCGATATGCACTTTGTCAGCAAAAGCGTAAAAGTCACCGCAGCTGGCGGTTCGGGCAAAGACGCGCATGACCTGGCCGATGTCACAGGCGACCTGACGCTCTTGGGCGTTACCAAGCCGGTGGTGCTGCATGTGCGCCTGAACAAAGCCGACTACAACCCGATGACCAATAACTTCGAAGCAGGCTTCACGGCTGAAGGAACGCTGAAGCGTTCGGACTTTGGCATGAGCGCTTATGTTCCGATGGTCGGCGATGATGTGCGCATCTTCATCAGCACCGAAGCCATCAACACCGACCGCGCAAAACAGCAAAGCCCCGCTAAACACTAATGCGACAGTTTCTTTCACTTTTCTGCCTCGGGCTTTTGCTCGCATCGCCTGGCTTTGCTGAGCAAAGCTCGCAACAGAAAATAGTCAAGGCATCACTTGTTACCGATGTGGCAAGTATTGTGCCGGGATCGCCATTCCATGTCGGTGTGATACTGGCACCGAAAGAAGGCTGGCATACCTACTGGGAAAATCCGGGCGATGCTGGCGTTCCCACTACGCTTGCCTGGACGCTCCCCGCAAGTTTCACAAATAGTGAAATTCAGTGGCCAGTGCCCATGCGCATCATTGAAGGACCTCTTGCCGTGTATGGCTATCCTTGGCCGATGCTCCTGCCGGTAACCGTGACGCCGCCTTCCTCGCTTCATGAAGGCGAGAGCTACAGTTTTAAAGTAAAAGCCAACTGGCTTGTCTGTAAAGATATCTGCATCCCTGAATCGGCCGATCTGGACATGATGCTTTCCGTCAGCGCCAAAACCGCACCTTCAGAGGTCGCAGAGATATTTGCCGCGCATGAGGCGCATTTACCGCTGATGCTGGACGCTCCTGCCAGCTACAGCAACGATGACAAAACCCTGACGCTTTCGCTGCCGTTGGAATCAGTCGATACGAAAAATCTTAAATCGGTCATGTTTTTCCCGCGGCAGGAAAACCTTATCCGCTATGCAGTTGACCAGACTTTTTCAACAGACGATCATCACTTCTATATTATGTCCGAGCGCGCGGGCGGCAAACCCGAAGGCGATATCTCCGGGCTGGTACTGCTCCAATCTAACGAAGGAAAATATCATATACTCGATATCACTTTCTCCCCGTCCGGCCATGTGGCCGCTGCCGCCCCGCCAACAGGAAACTCCGGTTCACTCTGGTTTCCCGTGGTTCTGTTGCTGGCTGTTATCGGCGGCCTGATACTCAACCTGATGCCATGCGTACTACCGGTGCTTTCACTGAAAGCGCTTTCGATTGCCAAAAAATCCGACCGTGAACACGCGCATGTGATGAGTCAGGGCGTGGCCTATACGCTGGGAATCCTGGTCACCTTCGCGCTGTTTTCCGGCGTGCTGCTATCGTTGCGACAAGGCGGCGAGGCTATCGGCTGGGGTTATCAAATGCAATCGCCGGCATTCGTCGGCTTCCTTATATACCTGCTGTTTTTGGTGGGACTGAGCCTCTCGGATATTTTTCATTTGCCTGTACTGCTGGGTAATGTCGGCAACACCATTGCCAGTGAATCTTCGACTAAAGGCAGCTTTTTTACCGGCGTGCTGGCAGTGGCGGTGGCCACACCCTGCACCGCCCCGTTCATGGCTTCGGCCGTGGGCGCTGCGCTTACCCTGCCTGCCTGGCAGGCTATGCTGGTGTTTGAATGCCTTGGGCTCGGACTGGCGCTACCCTTCCTGCTCATCAGTATTTTCCCGGCAACCCTGCGTTTTCTGCCCAAACCCGGCGCATGGATGGAAACATTCAAAGAACTTCTGGCATTCCCAATGTATGCCTCGGTCATATGGCTGTTGTGGGTGCTGACACTGCAAACTGGCGCCGGCGGCATGGTGGTCATGCTTTCAGGCATGCTGGTAATTGTGGTGGCGTTATGGATGAGTTCACTATTTGTGAATGGCAGTGCAATATACCGCGCCATGGCCCTGTGCCTCTTTGCACTGACTTTAATCACCACGCTGCCGATGCTTTCGCGCATGGAAATTACCAGCATCATGGCGCAGGATGTCGATCATCTGCCGTTCTCAAAAGCAAAGCTCGATGAGCTTCGCGCCGCTGGAAAGCCTGTATTCGTTGATGCCACCGCCGCCTGGTGCATCACCTGCCAGGTCAATGCCAGCGTCGCTATCCATACCAAAAACACCATGGAAGCGTTCAAGGAAAATAACGTTACTTTCATGGAAGCCGACTGGACACGCCGTAATCCTGAGATCAGCGATTTCCTGCAAAGCTTTGGTTACCAGGGCGTGCCGCTCTATGTGTTCTATCCGGCTGACAAAGGCGAGCCGGTTGTTTTGCCACAATTGCTTACCGAAGATATTGTCATCAACACTGTTAGGAGGCACTAATGTTACGTTCACTTGCTCTGATCATTGCTGTTTCGCTCATTCCCGTCGCTGCACTGGCCGCACCTGATGATGCGCCGCTACCCATTAAGCCTGCACCAGCTCCTAAAGCCGCCATCGGCAAGCCGGCACCTGGGTTCTCAGGCATGGATTATATGGGCAAAGCTATAAAGCTCTCGGATTATAAAGGCCAGATCGTCGTGTTGGAGTGGACTAATCCCAATTGCCCATTCGTACGCAAGCATTACGGCAGCGGCAACATGCAGAAACTACAAACTTACGCGCATGAAAAAAAGGTCGTGTGGCTTTCTATCAATTCCAGCGCCCCCGACCATGAAGGCCATCTGACACTCGATCAGGCCCGGGCTCTTTTTGAGAACACCCCACCGCTGGCCGACCATTACATCCTCGACTCCTCCGGCAAGATTGGGACGCTCTATGGCGCCAAAACGACACCGCATATGTTCGTCATCGATAAAGCTGGGAACCTCGCCTATATGGGCGCCATCGACGACAAGCCGACCGTGGATAAAGACGATATCGAAACCGCCCATAATTATGTGCGCGCCGCCATCGACAGTCTGATCGCAGGCACGCCGGTTGAGGTTTTCTCAACGCAGTCTTACGGCTGCTCTGTAAAATATGCTGATTGACGCGCCGATCCAGCGGCGGCGGCTACTGGCACGCGATAGCGCTTGGTGCTGACGGGCTGACGGATTGATGCATAAATCTGTTTTTCCGCCTCAATGAGCAGCACGCCGCCGAATGGCAGGCACAGGAAGCGGCAGACCATTTCAATCTTCGCCGCCATCCGCCATAGCAGCTTCAGCCGCAACGGCGGTACAAACAAGGCCGAGCCGCTGCGCATAAGTGTGAACTGGTGTTCTTCCATCAGGTCACGCAGCTGTGGCATTGAAAACGGCCGCCCGTATCCCAGCGGGCTGCGCGAAGAGCGCGACCACAGGCTCAAGCGGTTAGGTACTACCATCAGCACCCGGCCGCCGGGCGTAAGGATGCGCCAGATGTCGCGCATCATGCCTGAAAGCTGTTCGCTGTGCTCGGCGCTATGCACCACCAGCACGCGGTTGACGCTATTACTCTGCAGCGGCAATTCCGATTCATGCGCCAGAAAAACGCGGTTGACGCCTTCCGGCGGCCAGCAAGCCGCGCCCTGCCCGGCAGGCATACATACCATCACCGAAGACGCTTCGGAAAGATACGGCTCCAGATACTGTGTGCCAAACCCGATGCCCAGCACCACCTCGCCTTTTGCCTGCGGCCAGAGCCTGCGGATACTCTGAGCAATCAGTGTGGAAGCGACGCCGCCCAGGGGCGTGGCGTAAAACTGGCGCAGGCTTACAATATCGGGGGCGAACATAGCTCTATTGACTTACAGGTGAAACCTGAGACAAGGATAACGCTTCAGAGGTCACATTATCAAGTATGCGTTTGCGTTTAACACTTTTGGCATTTGCCGCGTTACTACTGATGGCGTTTTTGCCCAGGACGTCGAACAACGAATCCGACCTGCAAAACGATCACGTCAAGAGCGCGTTCCTTTTTCTTAACCGCAAGGACTGGGGCAATGCCCTCGAACATGCCAAGGCCGCAGACAACACCGCGCTGCTCAAGCTCATTACCTGGCAATACCTGCTTGATGGCGATTCCGGCGCCAGCTTCGACGACATCACCCGCTTTATCGCCGACAACCCCGACTGGCCGGACCAGAAAAAATTACGTCTTCGTGCTGAGTTATCCCTCCATACGTCGCATGTGGCAGGCCCCGACCTCATCCGTTGGTTCGGTGACCAGGAGCCGGTGTCCGGGGTTGGAAAAATTGCCCTGGCGCAGGCGCTGCTGGAAGCCCATAACTCGACCTCAGCGAAGATCACCGGCCTTATCCGCGACGCCTGGCATAACGGCGATTTCGACGAGGCGCAGGAATCCGATATCCTTGCCTCATATAACGATATTTTGCGCTCTGAAGATAAGATTGCCCGCATCGACCGGCTGCTCTGGGAAGAGAAGGTTACCACCGCTAACCGCATCCTTTCCACCGTGCCTAAAAACTACCAGCGGCTGTTCAAGGCGCGGATGTGTTTAATCGAGGATAAAAAATTCGCCACGCTGATGCTGTCACAGGTCGACCCTGCCCTTAAAAAAGATCCTGGCTTGCTTTTTGACCGTATGCGCTACCGCTCACGGCGTGGAGATGATTCGGGCGTACGCGAAATCCTGCTTTCCGCGCCTGCAACGGTTCCCTATCCTGAAAAATGGTGGCACATCCGCCAGCAACAAGTGCTGGGAGCCATCGGCATCGGTAATTATAAACTGGCACAAAAACTTATCGCCAACCATGCACAAGTCGATGGCACAGAACTGGCCGAAGCCACATGGACGCAAGCCTGGCTTATGCTGGAATTCCTGAAGCTGCCCAAACAGGCCTATCCGCTTTTTTACCAACTGTATGATCAGGTGCACACTCCCACCAGCCGTGCCCGCGCTGCTTACTGGGCCGGACGGGCGGCAGAAAAATCCGGTGATTCGGAAGCCGCCGCCAGCTGGTTTGGCAATGCTAGCGCTTATCCCGCCACGTTTTACGGCCAGCTAGCCGCGTTCAAACAATTTGGCGCAGCGCCGCTACGCATTCCCGCCCCACCAGATATCAGTAACGACGCCATGCGCCGTTTTGAAAACAGCGATCTGGGGCAGGCCATTGCCCTCTGTGCTGGCGCGCATGAGATTGATCTGGCAACGCACATGATTTCTGCGATCGTCGAAAATGCCGACGCAGACCAAGCGGCAATGGCTGTCACTTTCGGCGGTCGGCTCCACGCATCACTGGGTGTACATGGTGCCAAAAAAGCGCAACAGCACAACATCATCTTGATTGAAACCGGCTACCCCGCGCCGCCGACTCCCTCCGACCTGGCGATAGAACGACCGCTGGTGCTGGCTATCACGCGGCAGGAAAGCGAATTCAACGAACGGGCGCAAAGTCCCTCGGGCGCGCTGGGCATGATGCAGCTTCTGCCAACGACAGCCAAGGAAACAGCACGCAAAGGTGGCTTCGGATATAGCCGAGATCGCTTATTTGAGCCTGAATACAATATGTTACTTGGCAGCCGTTATATGTCACGCCTTCTAGGAGGCTATAGCGGTTCGTACATACTGGCGGTGGCGGCCTATAATGGCGGGCCTGGCAATGTGCATGACTGGATACGGCAGTTCGGGACGCCCGGCACAAACCCCGACGATGCTGTTAACTGGATAGAAAAAATTCCCTTCCAGGAAACCCGCAACTATGTGCAACACGTGCTGGCGAATTTGCAGATATACCGACATATCGAGGCCGATGGCGACCCCGCCCCACTTAAACTGGGCGAGGATTTAGTAAGATAAAAGTTTGGATTGCTTCGCTGCGCTCGCAATGACGGGCCAAAATTTAAAATCGCTAGGGTGAGCCGAATGCGAAGCTTTTGCGAGAACCGCAAGCGAAGACGTAGCAGCGCTACGTTGAGCGCGGCTCGCAGCAACAGCAAGCAAGTCGGCCAGCCTAGTAGATTTTAATACGCGTTTTTGCCGTTGCAGTTGTAAAGGTCATCATCCACACACCCAACTACACTGGGCGGCGTGTAGTTCGGGTCGTTTTCCTGCGCAGCGGCCTTGATGCGTGAATAGTCGAGGCTTTGTATGGCGTCGTGCGGCGACATCATACAGCCCGGCAGCAGCATAAGGCTAACGACAGCACCGGTTCTGAAAAACAGTTTATTAATATTGTACATGGGATCCATGAGAGCCTACTTGCCCTTTTATAGGCAATGGATGTAAGATTCCGGCATAATAGCGTATAATTCAATCACTAGCCAGTTCTGTAACAGCTAACCCTTTCTTTACCAATCTCTGCGATAGTCTGGACGTTTTAAATTGTAAATACAGGAGTGTTGCCATGGCCGTTGTTGAAAAAATGCCTGCCGCCGCATCCAAAAAAACCGCGACCTTGTCCATCGGCGACAAGACGGTCAACTTCCCCGTACTTGATGGCGTAGAAGGCCCGAGCGTCATCGATATCACAAAGTTATATGCTGAAACCGGCCATTTCACTTACGATCCCGGCTTCATGTCCACCGCCTCGTGCGACTCGAAAATCACCTTCATCGATGGCGATGCCGGCATCCTCCGTTACCGCGGCTACGATATAGATGCGCTCGCGGAAAAAAGCGATTTTCTCGAAGTGTCGTACCTGCTGCTCTACGGAAACCTCCCCAGCCCTAAGCAAAAACAAGAATACGTGCGCACCATGACCCTGCACACCATGGTGCATGAGCAACTGCATTTCCTTTATCGCGGATTCCCGCGCGCTTCGCACCCCATGGCCGTCATGGCCGGTGCCGCCGCCTCGCTCTCGGCCTTCTATCACGATTCGCTCGATATCAATAATGCCGAACAACGTGAAGTGGCGGCGTTCCGCATGATTGCTAAAATGCCGACGCTGGCCGCCATGGCCCATAAATATTCTATCGGGATGCCGTTCAACTACCCGCAGAACGATTTGGGCTTTTCTGAAAATTTCCTGCACATGATGTTCGCCACCCCGTGTGAAAAATATAAGGTCAACCCCGTCCTGGCGAAGGCGATGGATAAAATTCTCATCCTCCACGCGGACCATGAACAGAACGCTTCCACTTCCACCGTGCGCATGGCCGGTTCGTCCGGCGCCAACCCGTTTGCCTGTATCGGCGCTGGCATCGCCTCGCTCTGGGGCCCTGCCCATGGCGGCGCTAATGAGGCGGTCATCAACATGCTCAAGGAAATCGGCGACGTCAGCAAAATCCCCGACTTCATCAAAAAGGTGAAAGACAAGCAATCGGGCATCAAGCTGATGGGCTTCGGCCATCGCGTGTATAAAAACTACGACCCCCGTGCCACCGTGCTGCGCAAGACCTGCCAGGAAGTATTGGCGGAACTGGGCAAGATCGATGAGCCGCTGCTTAAAATGGCTGTTGAGCTGGAGCGCATCGCGCTGTCGGATGAATATTTCATCGAACGCAAGCTCTACCCCAATGTCGATTTCTATTCGGGCATCATCTATCGTGCCATGGGCATTCCGTCGAAAATGTTCACCGTGCTTTTTGCCGTTGCACGCACAGCCGGCTGGGTGGCGCAATGGAAAGAAATGATGGAAGACCCCAAAGCCAAAATCGGCCGCCCGCGCCAGCTTTTCATCGGCAGCGCGCCACGGGCTTTTGTTCCTTTGGAGAAACGCGGTTAATGGAAGCGCTGAATTAAACGACTAAAGCTGGCTTGAAGACCAGTATCTTAGGTACAACAAAGTAAAAGTTTTAATTCTTTAAACAACATACAGAGGGGTTCCATGAAAGATTCAAAATCCGGAGATTCATCCAAAAGCTGTTCCATGAGTTGCGGCAACGTTTATTGGTGGGTAACGCTGATAGCCGCCGTGCTGGCTGTGCCGTCATTCGGCATCGTCGCCGCTGTGATGTGGGGCAGCAAAGGCATCGGCGAGGTTATTGTATTTATCGCCGCCTGCTGGCTGAGCACCTATCTGGGAATGAAATTGATGCACAATCCGAAAATGTCGGAAAAAGTTGATTTAAACAGTCTCGATAAAAAGTAAGGCTGTTAGCCGATCAGTTGAAGCAGCGCGGGATTGAGCAAATTGCCCTGCGCTGCCAGCGCTATCGCTGAATTCTGCTGCACATTCGCCAAAGACAGCTGGCTCGAAGCATCGGCAAAATCGGTGTCCGACAGGTTTGACATGGCCGCCTGCTGGTTGAAGCCCGCCGAGTCCACCGTGGCGGAGGCAAAATCAACCGATTGTTGAAATGCTCCAATCCCACCAAGCACGTTCGTAACCTGACTAAGCGCATTGCCCAACGTAGCGAGTGCCTGCTGTGCTGAATCGGCGCTGGAAAGGCTTGGTGCCTGGCCGCCGAACAAGCTGGAAGTGGATAATGATGGGATAGAGAGCTCGCCGCCGCCGTTGTCGCTGTTATCCCCCGACAGCACGCTATCAAACGAAATCGCCTGATTGCCGCTCACCTTGCCGTTCAGCAGGGGTTGGCCGTTAAATGTTACTGCGTTGACGGTTTGGTCGATACTGGCCGCCAGCTGTTGAAACTGCTGGTTCAGTGCATTACGATCGGTATCGCTCAGGTCTGGTGTGCTAGCCTGTCGTGCCAGAGACTGTAACTGCTGGAGAGTGTTCTGAACCTGGCCGATGCCGGCTTCGGCCACCTGCGTTAGACTGCCTGCCTGCGATAGGTTTTCGGAAAGCTGGCGCAGACCCGACAGCGAGGATTGCAGCTGCGTGGCCACTGATACATTAGCGACATTATCACCCGTTTGTGCAGTACTGCCGCTTACGAGGTTGGCGATAACGGCTTGGATTTTTTCGCTGGTTGCCTGGAGATTCTGCGATGACTGGCTGCTGGAAAAGCCGGAAACGACGTTAATGCTCATGCGTATCCTCCTGATACTGGCGGCAGGCGCTACTTGGCCTGTTTATTTGGTATAACAGTTTAAAGTATATTCCTTACCGGGGGATTAATCAATGGGTTGTTCGTGGAGGAAAAAGTGTTTTTTAATATAAGTATTTGAATTATATCAAATACTAAGTTTGCCTGATTTACGGTTCGCATGTTTTACATGTGTGCTTTCCCCGGCGGATCTTTCTTGGGTTTCCTTTAGCACCGGCAGCATCGGCGGCACATCGCCGATTTCGATCGAAAATGCTTTTGCCTGTTCGCGGGCCTTTGCTACTGCAGCTGTCATATCTTCAGGGGCCATATTGCACCTTGACCATGCTACTGAGGCGATAGCGGGAAGACGGTCCCTGATATTTTCACAATCCGTAGCGCTTAGCTCTGCCCCGCGTGCAAGCTTTTTACCCAAGCTTTCCGCCATTTTACGATTACGATCAAAAACCTTATTTAATTTAGAGTATTCCGGTTCCGGGGATCTCCCACACTCATAGACTTTCAAAATATTTTTATTCTCCGCTACAGCGTGCGAGATAGCTTGCAAGAGTTCTGTACTCTCCCCGTTGCCTTCGAGTTCAAGCGAAACCAGCCCACGGTTGGATTTTAATGCCTCTGCAAGTACTAGCTGTCCATTATATCCAAGTTTACTATTCTGAATGTCCAGCGTTGCCAGCGTATGGTTTTCTTTCAGCATTTCGGCCATTTTTTCCGCAGTGGGGATTCCCATTTGATTATTAGCCAAACCAAGCTCAGCCAGAGTGCGGTTGTGCTTGAGTGCCTCGGCAAAAGCAATGCCAGTCACATCCCCTATGCCTTTATCCGGGCCTCTGTATATTTGGTGGGATAGTTGTAATTCCCTCAGCGTTGTATTTTTCCGCAGCGCCTGTGCCAGCGCCACCCCGCCTTCGTCGTCGATATTGTTTTGCCAGAGCTCCAGGGTGCCAAGTCCATGGTTGACCTCTAACGCCTCGGCCAGTGCTTTGGCGCCTTTATTGGAGATATGGTTACCTGCTAAACGCAATTTTACAACACTGTGATTGACCTTCAGCGCCTCGGCCAAGGCAATAGCGTCTGCATCGCCCAGCTCACAAAAACACAGGTCAATCCTATCTACGCTGGTATTGGTTTTAAGGTCCTCGGCAAGCTTGCGAAGCCGGCCAGGGGCCAGTTTCCCGCCATTAAGATGAAAATTGCGAAGTGTATTGTCCCGGACTTGCGGAAGTTGCTCCTTAAAATCATCTCTAGGGGGCCCGTATCTCGTCATATGCCCATTAAATTAACAGAAAAGTCATGAGCGTTAAAGGATTTTAAATCATCTATCCCCTCGCCCACGCCAATGGCATGTACCGGCAGGCCGAATTGCTGCCCCAAAGCCACCACTACGCCCCCCTTTGCCGTGCCGTCGAGCTTGGTAATCACGAGACCCGTTACATGGGCTAAGTCTTTGAAAGACTGCACTTGAGACAGGGCGTTTTGCCCCGTTGTCGCGTCTAAAACCTGGATGACATGATGCGGTGCCGACGGGTCGGATTTTTTAAGCGCTTTGATAATTTTGTGCAGCTCGGCCATCAGGTTAGCTTTGTTCTGCAGCCGCCCCGCCGTATCAACCATCAGCACATCCACGCCCTCGGCCTTTGCCTGCTCATAAGCCCTGAACGCTACGCTGGCGGGATCGGCCTGAGGCTCACCGGTGATTACCGGAATATGCGAGCGGGCACCCCACGCCTGCAGCTGTTCTACGGCAGCAGCCCGGAATGTATCGGCGGCAGCGAGCATTACCTTTAAACCCTGTTTCTTGAACGATGAGGCAAGCTTACCCATCGTTGTAGTCTTGCCGTTGCCATTGACACCGACCATAATAATGACACAAGGTTTGGCGCTGCCTGGAACCAGCGGGATGGCCAGTGGAGCGAGTATCTGCGCGATTTCCGCAGCAAGAAATTCTTTCACCTCACCAGGCGTAATCTCCTTATCGAAGCGCTGTTTCCTGAGTTTTTCGGT
>Ga0206936_1077_pt1 | contig 29966 bp, 16 predicted proteins | sample Alteio_BWOrgHeat_14_FD_152922 | JGI IMG/M metagenome (GOLD analysis project Ga0206936, IMG submission 152922) | Enriched cells from forest soil in Barre Woods Harvard Forest LTER site, Petersham, Massachusetts, United States -... | ecosystem: Environmental > Terrestrial > Soil > Temperate forest >... | reverse complement strand
TGCAAACAATGTCGATTCAATGTTTTCGTTATAGAGCTCGATTTGATAGAGAGAAGTTTCTAAGCCAGCAGCAATGGCCTGATCGATCAGCGCAATGCCAGGCGATGAGATAGAGCCAAAGTCGTTGAAAATAAGGACTCGACGTACAGGCTTTTGTGCGTGCGAAGCGATCGATTGCGTGAGAAGGAAGATGACCACTGCAAATAGGAGCAAGGGGGGCCGTAAGGTTCCGGAGTGAGACTGATCGGATCCGTGTTCGCGGATGGTTCTGTGGGTTGTGATTACAGAAACCTCCAAAGGCGCTCAGGTTCGAGCAATTTCTGCGAACCAACTAACCAACAAGCGGGCGTCGGACCAATATAAATTCCGGCCCTCGGATTCTAGTTGACGCAGAGATACTATAATGCCTGAGAAGTTTATAGTCTAAAGCTTGCCGTCACCCTTCAAGGTGCCATTCTCGAAGTATGGGTGGAACGGACCCTGCATGGGTGGCATAAAAGGCAGATAGCCCAGGTCTCATTGTGTTGTTTCCTGGAGGCGGCTATGAACGACCGTTCGCGACTGTACTTCTGCCTGCGCAGTATATCGCAACGTCTGTTGTTGGCGATTAGCGTTTGGGTGATGATGCACGCACCTCTTCTCGGCCAAACAACCGCGACAGGAGCATTGACTGGTGAGGTTCTAGACCCCTCGGGTGCGTTAATTCCGGGGGCAGATCTTCGCCTGACCAACCGGGAAACTAACACGGTCTTTTCCGCCGTGTCCGATGCTCTTGGACGGTTCAGTTTTCTGCTTCTACCTCCTGGCAATTATCAATTGGATGCAAGCAGGATAGATTTTCGGGCTTTGACACTCTCCGGTTTGGTGATCTCTGTCACTGAAACACTCAGAGTTGACCCGCACTTACAACTGGCGACGCAGTTGCAGACCACAGAAGTCCTGTCACAGCCCATGATGATTCAGACGGAAACGTCTGCTCTTGGTCGAGTGGTGAACGAAACTACTTTGAGCGAATTGCCGCTGGTGACGCGGAACTTTACCCAAATAGCAGGGCTTTCTCCAGGTGTGACGGTTGGAGTTTATAACGCTGGAGAATTAGGCCTCGGCGGGACGGCGTTGTCTCAGATAGCAGCGTCCAACGATGGGATCTATGTGCATGGAGCGCGATCGTACGATAACAACTTCGTCTTGGATGGAATAAGCGTTAGCGATGTTCAAGGCAGCGCGAGCGGAAGTGGCGGGATACCTCTACCAAATCCCGATAGTCTGCAGGAGTTTAAGGTTCAGACCGGACTCTACGATGCTGGTTACGGGCGCTTTGCTGGCGCCAACGTCAGTGTGATTACCAAGTCGGGTGGAAATGCGTTTCACGGAACGGTTTTTGAGTTTTTCCGGAATGAAGTTCTCAACGCAAACGACTTTTTTTTCAATCGAACCGGGCAACGGCGTCCGGTACTTAAAGAGAATCAGTTCGGGTTTGCCTTCGGCGGGCCTATCAAGAAGGATAAGTTACTCTTCTTCAGTTCGTATCAGGGGACGCGCCAGTCAAACGGCGCGGCATCTGGTCAGTCGCGGGTTGCCTGTTCTGCGAGTCTTAACGAACCGCCGCTAACCGACGACAGATCTCCGACAGCACTTGGAAGGTTATTTGGTGGAATGGCCGGCGCCTCGGGAGGCGAGGCCGTGAAAGCGGACGGCTCAAACGTCAATCCTGTTGCTTTGAATCTGTTGAGCCTCAAGCTTTCGGACGGATCTTTCCTGATTCCAACGCCGCAAACTATAGACCCAACAATGCCGTTCGCCCTACAGGGTCTGTCCGTCTTCTCAAGGCCGTGCCACTTCGGCGAAAACCAATTTTTGGCAAATGTCGATTACCTGACTACGTCTAATGGCAGATTTACGGTGCGATATCTTTTTGCTCCAGACAACGAAACCGTTACCTTTCCGGGCAATGGCGCCAATCCAGCGGGCAACGTACCTGGATTCCCAAGCCCGAGCGCGTCTGACTTTCAGGTGCTTTCCGTCGCCAGGGTCGATAGCTTTCACAACGGCTGGCTGAACGAAGCGCAGTTCGGGTACGTGCGCACGAAGACCGGCACGCAGGCCGAGGCTCCGTTCAAATGGTCAGATGTAGGAGTTGCTGAAGGAGAGATGAATGACAACAACGAGCTTCCGAGTTTGGGAATTCTTGGCTCGATAAGTCTCGCCTCCGGATTTCCTCGCACGATAACTCAGAACAGTTTTGTTTTCAGCGATAGCCTCAGTTTTGTTCGCGGGCCCCACACGGGACGCTTGGGAGGATCCGTAACGAGGGTTCAGGACAACGTTGATCTTGTAGGGCTTGCATCCTTTGCGAACTTTCTTAGCTGGCCAGATTTTTTGCTGGGCCTTAGCGCGCAGGGTAATGGATCCGCCTTCAGCAATGTCTATTCGTCAATCGATGCGTTTGGACTCACTATTCGAGAGTATTGCGCGTGGGAGGGTGCGACATTTGCCCAGGACAACTATCGTGTTAACAGTTCCCTGACTCTCAACCTGGGTGTGCGATATGAACGGCTCGGCGAATTTGGAGACAACTTAGGTAGGAACGCATCCTTCAACTTCAGCAAAGCTGACCCGAATCCTCCGGTTAACGGGAGTCTTGCAGGCTATCTTGTCGCTTCCAATTTTTCGGGGGTTCTCCCGCAAGGTGTGGCGCGAGCCGGTAATACGTATGGTAACTACGGAGTCGGACAGAACACGATTGCACCAAGGATTGGGTTTTCGCAACAACTTCTGCCGCATTTGACTCGTTCGGTTTTAAGAGGAGGGTACGGTATCTATTACTCACGGCCAACGGGCCAAGCCTTCTATCAAAATATATTCGGGGCTCCGTTCTCGGAGTTCCGTATTCGTTCAGGACCGTCCAACGCGAATGCGACTTTCCAATCACCTTTTCTGCGGCCGTTTCCCACTCCTGAGTCCTTCCCAGAGTTTCCGCCTTACTCCCCTGCTTCCTCAGCGACCGTATACGCCGTGTCTCCTAATTTTCGGCCAGCGCTCATTCATCAGTACTCCTTGAATGTTCAGGTTGAACCACTGAATGCCTGGCTACTCGAAGTGGGATATGTGGGGACGCGAGGACTGCACCTGGTGCGTCAACGCTCTTTCAACCAGGCGCAATTCGCTTCCGTATCCAATCCGGTAAGAGCAGTGACTACGAACACGATCGCGAACATTCCCTCGCGACTCCCTATACTCGGAATACCATCAGATTCTGGTGTAGAGATGGAGTCGCAGGGAAGTGCATGGTACAACGGCCTTGAGGTGAGCGTAACAAAATCGCCAGGACATGGCTTTCAGTTTCTGGCGTCTTACACCTACTCGAAGACATTGGATACTGATGGCGCGGATATCAATTCCACATCATCAGGAAATCAAGTCACCCTGGGAGATCAGAACTCTCCCAATCGGCGCTGGGGCCGAGCGAGTCTTGATCGCACGCACCGGTTTGTTATGAGCGGGACCTGGGCGCTACCCAGCGCAGGCTACGAGATTCAACGCGCGATCCTTGGAGGCTGGATTCTTGCATCCACAGTGACTGTGCAATCGGGCAATGCCCTGACGATCGCTTACACGAATCCGCAAAACGTTTTTGGGATCAGCGAAGACAGGGCGGAATTGACGGGCCGTTGTACGAACTCTCAATTTGAAACCGGAGGCCCGATCAATTCGAAACTGGACAACTATTTCGACAACTCATGCTTTACGACACCTCCGGTGATCGGCACCGATGGAATGGGAACAGGTTTCGGGAACAGCCGCACGGGAGCAGCAACTGGACCCGGACAGGCGAACGTCGATGTTGCCTTTTCGAAGATCCTGAAATGCAAGTTGCCCGTGGAAGGGAGCCGTCTGGAGCTCCGTAGCGAATTCTATAACGTGCTCAATCATCCGCAGTTTGCGAATCCAGACAATAACTTCGCTTCTCCGACATTTGGTGTCATTCGAAGTACGTCAGTTGGTTCTCGCGTGATTCAACTCGCGCTGAAGTTTGGCTTCTAATTAAGATCGGGAATTGCAGCAGGAGCATAATTCTTATGAATATTCATGTGGGCATAAATGGAGAGATGTAGGTTCAGCTTAAGGAAAATCAATATCTACTTCGCCAGTCCGAATCGCGATCACGGTCTTTATGTCGCACGCCTCAGGCAAATCACAAGGCTTCCACTAATGCAGGAATGCGGTTGGAGCGTTTCGTTATGAAGTTGATCGGCAAAAGCTCCGACCCGCGTTGCTCCTTGCATTTAGTCTCGCCCTGGCCATGAGTGCCCGCGGTGGAACCCGGCCCACCGCGATGGCCTGACAAACGTCGATCTGGAAAAAGAGGTTGAGGGCAGCGTTTGCATTGCAAAGATTGGCATGCCCACCTCCTTGGCTGTTACCTCGAGCTGTTTCCACTGAAGGAAGTGCCGTGGTATGCGCCAGGAGATTGAGGAAGTCCCGAAATGAATCACTTGCTGTCTTGTTGGCTTACTGTTTGGCAGCTTCGATTTTGTCGCTCCTGGTGGTCATACCGAGGGTGTCAAAGAGGGGTTGGGCGGGGATTACGGCTGGCTCTTCTGCGGCTACTGAGATGCCCATGATGCGGATGCTGGCGTTCTCAGGGAGCGTGATGGTCCTGGCATTGGCTGGCAGATCTAGTGCGTAGACGAAGAGGTAGCTGTATTGGTAAGGCTCGTTCAGACCCTCTGCGTTGTGGTGATGGGAGACGTACCAAGCCAGGGTGGCTGGCTTGATGTAGCCTGGGCGGAGGCCGATGTAGTCCTCTGGATATTTAGGAGACCAGTCGGGTGTGCCGCCACTCTTGAGATCCCAGGCTTGATGGTTGGCGGAGATGGCATAATCCCTGCGGAGGGGCACCTGACGTTCCGGGGTTCCGCGACGGGGGCCGCCTTGAGTCACGGTTTCAGGCTTTGGCTTCCATAGACGGGTGTCCCATTGGCCGATGAAGCCGCCCCAATCTTCTACCGTGACGCCGACGGAGGTTTTGCCGACTTTGAAAGTGGCTTGCTGATCGCCGTCTGCGGAGGCGGCGAGGACATAGACCTTGTTGAATTTGCCTTTGGGAAGGTCGATGGACTGGCCTTTTGCTATGACGGCGTTGGGCTTTCCTGTGGCGGCTGGCGCTAGGGTGAAGTCGACGCCGTCGATCTTGAGGCTGGGGGGGAGCATTTCAGCGGGCATCGCATTGCCTTGCTCGTCGAAGCCTCCGGTGGATTTGGTGTCGTCATTGCTGGCGACGGCAAGATCGTAGTTGAGGGTGACGGGCTGAGATGTAATGCCTGCTTCGTGGACGGTGCGCGCGCCGAACTTCAAGGCGAAGGTCCGCGGCTGGTACGGCTTGAAGGAGGTTTGAAGAGCTCCCTCGGCGACGGTCGCGGAGCCGAGAGGCAGCTCCTGTCCGTTGACTTCGCGAGCTGCTTCGACCGGGCCAGCGAACTTGACCTTGACGTTGTCAGCGGGTTTGCCGTTGAGCTCGACGAGGCGGACGATGATTTCATCGCTGATCTCGGATTTTTTGAGAGCGAGGACGCGGATGCTGGGATTGTCGACGGTGAGGAGTGAGAAGGTCTTGCCGAGGCTGCCTCCGTGCTTGCCGGTGTTGAAGGCGATCAGGGGTGTGCTGAGGCGATAGGCCTGCCAGTCGGTCTTGCCCTGGCGCCAGTCGCCGGCGTGGCCTGCGAGACCGAAGAGTATCTCGTGGTGTCCCCAGTCCTGATTGAACTCGTCGGTGTAGGCACCCTTCATCTGAACAGCTGGGCCGGGCGAGCGGAGGAGGGTGAGGCGGATGGTGCTGTCGTCGCGCTTGTCTGAGCCGTTTTTGACATCGGTGAGAATGGTTGCGCCGAAGCTGCCGGATTCATCGGTCTGGTCGATCCAGTGATGAGAGGCTACTTCAAACTGGCGGTCGAAGGCAGCGGGACGCTGGATGGTGCCGACTTCCCAGTTGTAGGTGGCGAGCTTGTTGGCGGAGGCGAGGGGAAAGACGGCCTTGACGTTGGCTGAGAGCGAGCGCCAGTCGATGGATTCACCGAATTCGACGCGGTTGCCCGCGTCGCCAGCGGAGAGGCGGACGGTCTGGGCGAACTTGGAGCCCTCGCCTTCGCGGGTTACCTCAACGGAGATGCGGGCGGGCCCGTTCTCGACGATGTGGGCCTTGGCTTCGCCGCCGATGTAGGCACGGGGAGCGGCCTGCTCCTGATCGAAGTCCATGTTCCACGCAGGCCACTGTTTGGGCGCGTCGTTGTTGATGGCGAGGCGCATGGGGCTGGCGAGCAGCTCTTTGTTGATGGATTTGTCGAAGATGCTGCTGACATCGCCGGCGGAGTTGAGGGTGACCTTGTAACGGGCGTTTTCGAGCGTGGTGTCGGTGACCTTTAATTCTTTGGAGGTCTCGGACTTTTTGCCTTCGCGAATGTCGTAGACGGCGTAGCCGACGGATGGGGCTTTGGCGAGAAAGACGACCTTGCCGTTCTCTATCTGGGCGGGAACCTGATTGCCGTCGGGACCGAAGACTTCGACGCCTTTGGTGCTGCTGCCGGGGACGGTAGCTTCGACGATGTCTTCGCGCTCGATGTTGAGCGGGTTGTAGACGAGGACAGGCGTTCCCTTTACCTCGGTGTCGAGGGATGAAGCGATGGACTGCGTGGCGCTGGTGAGGACATCGGCGAACTGGTTAGAAGCGATGATGTCGTCGTTTTGCGCGAATTCATAGGCACGGGGGGTTGCGGTGCCAGCACCGGTGTCGTGGAACTGGCCGCCCATGACGAGGGTCCAGGCGTTGGTGAGCTGCTCGTGAGGATAGGGACGTCCACCCATCCATGCTGCAGCTACGGATGCCTTTTCAGCGGCGTCGGCGAGTAGCTCGTTCTTGCGGTTCCAACGCTTGTGATAGGCCTGCGAGGTGAGCGAGCCTGCGGAGTGATTGATGAGCTCAAGGTCGCCCTGGTAGGTGGGCATCTTGGTCTGCATCTCGGGCTTGATGTCGAGGAACATCTGGTCTGCGGTGGCGGAGACGACCTTGACCGGGCCTTCGCCCATACGGACGGGAGTGCCGGTGGTGACGATCTCGCCGGTGGCTCCTGATTCGTGGGGCATGTAGGTGGTGGGGAGAACGGCTTCGCTGCCGGTGACAGTGGCTTCGAGGAGCTTTACGGATTCTTCATTGACGGCGCCGCCTATGTCGCCGGTGCCGATGTAGTGGTAGTCGGCAAAGACGCCGGTCGCCTTGCCGTTGATATCGATGCGGGCCGGCCAATCGGTTTCCTGTGGACGTCTGCGACGGGGAGTCGAGTCTGCGGATGGCTCGGAGACCGGGACTGGAGATTTGCTGAGGTCGGAGCTGATTTCGCTGCCGTAACCGCCGGGATTGAGAGCGGCAAGAATGGTTTCTCCGTCGGGACCTACCCAGACACCGACGTTGAAGGGGATGCCTTCAGGGGTCTTTTCAGGAGAATCAGGGCCGCCGATCTTGGGGGCAGGCTGCCAGGCTGAGCTCAACTTCTGGGTCGAGAAGCCTTTGACTCCGGAAGCGGCGAGGATGGTGGGCAGCGATGCCGGGAAGCCGAAGCAGTCGGGCAGCATGTACTCAAAGCTGGCTTTGCCGAATTCTTTGCGGTAGTAGGTATTGCCGTAGAGGACCTGGCGGAAGATGGATTCGGCGCTGGGCAGGTTCACATCGCCTTCTTCGACGGAGGAGCCGGCGGGAAACCACTGGCCTTTGGCGACGTAGCCTTTGAGGCGTGCGTAGTCGGCGGGATAGTACTCCTTCATGAGGCGGTAGCGGTTGGAGCCGGACCAGTTGAAGACGTAGTGCGGGTACTTATCCATGTAGTCGAAGTTGACGCGCATGGTTTTGAGCAGGTATTCGCTGATGACCTGGGGGAATTCCCAACGCCACTGAGTGTCGAGATGGGCGTAGGGGAGCACGTAGAGGGTTGGCTGTTTGGTGATGTCCGGGGCTTCCATGGTCTGCGCCGAGGCGGTATGCAGCAAGACAGCGGCTAAGGCGAAGGTGGCGATGGCCGCGAAGAGAGAGTTCTTTAGGAAACGGGACACAAGTACCTCACGTGGAGAGAATCTTACAGACTTGGTAGCGCTGCCGGGCATTGAGAAGAACCGATTGATGCTTGCTACGATCAACGGACGAGAAGGCCGAGTGGTATCGTTTCCACCAGACTGATAGAGGAATAGTAAGAACCGCTCTTGTGGACTGTCAACTTACGAATCAATGCCTCTGCAAATGGTCTTGGTACCCCATCCTTCTGACGAGTGAATGCTGCACCGTCTGAGAGGCGGTGCAGCATTCACTCCTTTCTTTCGTTTCGATTCCAGGCTCTCGGACACCATCCAACCTCTCCTCTCCGGTGTCCATTCCGCTTTAGTCGACATCAAAAATCAAATCGTCTACTTCTTTCGACATACTGCACCTTGGCCTTAAGAGCAAGTTGAGCTGATCGTCGTGCTTAGCGCTGGAACCCACTAGCCGACAACGTTAAGATTTGAATTGATATGCGGAATCCTTTTGTATGTGCTGCTTCCCTTCTGATCCTCGCCTTCGCCTCTCTCGCTCATGCGCAGAACTCTTCCGAAATAGATCCGATGCTCGGTGCCGACAAGGGCGGCAACGTCTTTCTTGGGCCGACCCTTCCTTTCGGGATGGCGAAACCCGGGCCCGATTACGGGGAGAATGATGGCAATTCGGGGTGGAGTGCGCGCGGCAATCTGAATGGGTTCTCGCAGTTGCATGTCTCGGGAACAGGCGGCGGACCTAAGTACGGCAACATTTCAGTGCAGCCGATGATGGGTAAGGCCGACCCGGCACACAGTTCCGCACCGCGTGCGGACGAACACGCAGAGGTCGGCTACTATTCGGTAAAACTGGCCACATCGGCTATTCGTGCGGAGGTTACAACGGCGCGACGAACGCCGGTCTATCGCTTCACCTACCCTACAACCGGTGAGCGCACGCTGCTCATGGACGTTGGCCACCTTCTCATGCCCCGACAGGAATCCTCGCATCGAAATCCAGAGAGCCAGGAGGTTTACTCGACTGACGTTCAAATTCTCTCGCCGACGGAGATAGCCGGTATGCAGTCGTCTGTTATTGGGTGGAACATTCAGACCACACCCATGAAGGTCTACTTCTATCTGGTGACCGATACGCCCGCGATTATAAGCGGTACTTGGGAGAATGGAAAAGATGTACAGTCTGGATCGGTCAAGGCAACCTACACGGCGCCATTCACCATACCGTCTCTGCCCAAAACACCTGCGCGGGTAGTAAGCACGGGAGCCTATCTGACATTTGCTGCCGGTGAGAAGCCCGTGCTGGCAAAAGTCGGACTTTCGTTCGTCTCGATTGAACAGGCGAAGCGGAACGCGATGAGTGAGGTTGCGAAATTCGATTTTGAGGGAACGCGCAAGGCAGCTGTTGCGGCGTGGGACAAAGAGCTTTCAACGGTGAAGATCGAGGGCGGAACGGAAGGTGAGCGGCAACAGTTTGCCACCGGTCTTTATCACTCCATGCTGATGCCAGTGGACCGCACCAGTGAGAATCCTCTGTGGCAGAGCGCGACCCCGTATTACGACGATTTCTATTGCATCTGGGATACATTCCGGTCTTCGACTCCACTCTTGACGTTGGTTGATCCGAAACGAGTCACGGGTATTCTGCAGTCGCTGATGGAGATTCAGGATCATGACAAATTCTTCCCCGACGGCAGATCAGGCAACTTTTCGGGTAGAACGCAGGGTGGTTCCAACGCCGAGATGATGTTTACCGACGCATATCTCAAGCGCCTTCCTGGGCTGGACTGGCAACGAGTCTACCGGGCCATGTTGCATGATGCCAATGTTGAATCGAGCGAGCCAGTGCGCTACGGACGCGGCGATCTGGATGAGTGGAAGCGCCTCGGATACCTGTCCATCGAGCACTCCGGTCATGGGGGAGGAGCAGATCGGCCCGGTTCTCGCTCCATGGAGTACGCCGCGAACGATTATGCCGTCGCACTGATGGCGAAGGGGCTGCATGACGAGCCGGCGGCAAAGCAGTACATGGCTCGCGCTGACAACTGGAAGAAGCTATGGGATGCCGACGCAGTCGACCATACTGAGGGAGGCGATGTGAAGGGTTTTGTCTGGATGCGTCATGATGATGGACGGTGGAAGGAAAACTTCAACCCACATCTCGGTGGCACCTGGAATCAAGACAGTTTCTACGAGGCGACGACGTGGACCTATTCGCTCTACGTCCCGCAGGATGTTCGCGGGCTGATCGAAACTGCCGGAGGAGCATCCGCTTTCAAGCATCGCCTCGATCTCTTCTTCGCCCCGGGCTTTGCCGATGACTATCGCTACGACGTAGGCAACGAACCCGGCTTTCTCACCCCCTATCTCTACAACTGGATCGGCGATCAAAGCAGCACGGCTAAAACCATCCGCGCCATCCTCCCCGCCAGCTATCACACGGGTCTCGGCGGCTTACCTGGCAACGACGATTCAGGTGCAATGGGGTCCTTTCTCGTCTTCAATCAGATGGGCTTTTTTCCTGTCGCTGCCCAGGATTTCTACCTGATAGGATCACCGACATTCCCCAGGTCCACGATTGCTCTTGCGAATGGTAAGAAGTTTTCTATCATCGCCGAAAACTCTTCCCCAACCAACGTCTACGTCGCGACGGCAACATGGAATGGCAAGCCCTACCAACGATCGTGGTTTACACACGATCAACTCATGGCTGGCGGTGAACTACGGCTGACCATGACAGACAAACCGACTCATTGGGACACCGGCGCCCCACCTCCGTCGATGTCTGATCGATGAGGTGAGTCTGGATGAACGCAGTTTGGTTGAGGGCGAAGAAACGGGCAGTTTCCGCTACATAGGGGATGGGTGGCGTTTTATCCTGTAAGTTGCTCATTCCATATTAACTTACGCGAAATAAAGGTGTCGATATGGGACGATTTACCGGGCATTTGTGCATGTTTTGAACGCTTCTTACGAGCAATATCTGCGCCGATCGGGTTGGTGTGGGTGGTCATGGTCTAAGTTTGCCTGACTCGGGGGTAATTTTGCGCAGGGTGATATCGGAGTTTTGTTGGAGGCTGAGGGCGTTGCCGAAGGAGTCGTTGGACCTAGGCTACTTTGATGCCGCCGGGGGTGGCCGCTAAGGCATTTTTCGAAATACTGTGAACTTTCTGAAGTCGAGGAATATTGAGACTGCTCACAAAGTTGGTTTGACGCCAGCGCGGCATGGCAGTGGCTAAAGCCCATTGATTCAATAGATTGCATTGGCACGGCTGGAAGCTGCGCCCTGTTACGAGACCTTCTCGGCTTGGTTTTTCATCAAGCTGGAATGTTGATTTTCATGGGGAAAATCAACACGGCATTCTTGGTTTCGGTCGACACTATTTCGGAAGATGCTTTTTTTAGAGCGGTTTCACGGCACATGTAGCCGTTTCTGGCCGTCATTCAAAGTGGCTTTTTCTTGAAAGAAAAAGCCACTCAGCGTCCAGCCTTCGGAATACAGTAACTGTGGGACCGCTGTAGCCTCGCTTACCCCGACTGGTGCTGTTAGTTTCGTCGCGGGTTCAGTTACCCTGCTTGGGCATCGGAATCGTGATATCGATCGACTTCGCCGCTCCCAAACCAACCTTGTCCAACGGCGGTTGAATCTCTTTCTCATTACCTACTACTAAGACATCCAGCTTTTCCGGATCGACGTATTGCTTCGCCACTCGCTGCAAATCGGCAATTGTAACTTTCTCGACGCCGGCCTTGTAGGTCTCAAGATAGTTTTCCGGGTATCCATAGAACTCTAGTTGCACACGGGCATTGAGCACCTTGTCTCGTGTGTCATAACGAAAAAGGAATGAGTTAAGAATCTCGTCTTTTGCCCTGTTTAACTCAACTTCAGTAAACGGTGCGGTGCGTAACTTCTCGACTTCCTCAAGAACCGCCTTGGTGGCGTCAACCGTAGATGCGCTCTTGGTGCTCAGCGAGATTTGAAAAAGACCCGGATGATCCCACGTCAAACCGTAAGATCCTCCCACGGCGTAGGCCAACCCCAGGTCAGTGCGAATCTTCTGGAAAAGCCGCGAACCAAACCCGCCGCCGAAGATTTGATTCATAACGACCAGCGTCGCCAGGTCTGGATTATGACGATCCGTACCCAGACCGACAATCTCAACATTGGATTGGTTCACGTCAGGCTTATCGATGAAGAAGATACCCTGCGTCGGACTGGAAAAACTCTCATGACGTGCAGGGGTGGTCTTCACTGCGGGTAGCGTTTCGAGTACCTTGCGCAGCTTGGCTTCCATATCAGCCGAGTCAAAATCGCCGCCTATCGCGAAAATGAGCTTGCCGTGAATCGTGTTGTCATGCCACGACTCCAGATCCTTTAGCGTAACCGCGCCTATTGTCGCCAGCTCGGCCTGACGTCCATACGGGCTTGTCGTTCCGTAGACGAGCCTCTCCGCTTCGCGCGCTGCGATGCCGGACGCATCGTCGTTGCGACGGGTGATGCCTGTCGCATCCTGCTGTTGCGCCAACTGAAGCTTCTCAGGTCTGAATTTGGGGTGGAACAATAACTCCATTGCCAGGCTCAATACCTGGTCGGAATCGCCCTTCAGAGAATCCCAGCTGATAAAAGTCGAGTCGTCGCTACCCCCTGAATTGATGCTGGCTGCTTTAGCTTCCAGCAGGTCGTCCATCGCATCGCCGTCGAGCTTCTCGGTGCCGCTGTTGCGCCAGGCCTGCCCGTAGAGGCTTACGAGGCCGACCTTGGCCGGGTCTTCATCGCGACTCCCGCCCGGTATCAGAACGTACCCTGAGACGAATGGTAATTCGTGATCTTCCTGCAGGAAAATCACGATGCCGTTTTTGAGCTCAATCTTCTTAGGAAGCTGCGGTTTGAAATCATGCAGCTTGGGGATCGGAATCTTTTCCCAGGGTTTCTGTTGCTGAGCCACGAGTGGAATACCAGCCGCGGAAAGCAGACCGCAGAAGAGCACTATCGGAATCATACGTAAGGTGACGTTCTTCATTGGGCACCGCCATTTGGGGAAGCTGCGGGCTTCTGCCCAGCTGGTTTAGGCGCCTCAAACTCAATCGATGCCGAGGTCCGGTTGCTGTCGATGAATGTCTTGTTCGCAACGCGGCGAACGTCCGCCGCCGTCACCTTGTCAATCCTGTCGAGCTCTCGAAACAGTTCTCGCCAGTCTCCGTAGCGCGACTGGTACTCTGCCAGTTGACTCGCAAGGCCCTGATTATCAGCCAGACCGCGCAGCAAGCCAGCGCGGGCACGCGTTTTGAACATGGCGAGCTCGGCGGGAGTTACATCCTGCGTCTTCAATTTTTCAATCTCCTTGTGAATGCCGTCCTTCATCTCAGCGGGTGTGTGCCCGGGAAGCGGCACGGCGTATAGCGCAAATAATCCGGGATACTTTGACCCGGGAAAACCACTGAACCCCTGAGCCTGCGCGGCAATCTGCTGATCGCGAACCAGGCTGCGATAGAGCCGCGAAACCTGGCCGTTGGAGAGGATGTCAGTAATCGCGTCGTACACCGAGTCGTCTGGATCGAGATAATCACCGCGATGATAGCCCTCGATATAGAACGGCTGCGTTGCCTCGCGGATGGTCACCGTCTTCTCGGCAAACTGCTTCGGCTCAACCGTGGTCATCTCCTCCGGCTTTGGGCCGCCCGGTACGCGGCTGAAATACTTTTCAAGCATCGGCATAGCTTCTGAAGCCTTGACGTCGCCCACGACAGCCACCACGATGTTCGAACCAACGTAGTACTTCTGATGAAAGGCCATCGCTTCGGTCGCCGTGATCTGGCTGAGTTCGCTTGGCCAGCCTACTCCGGAACGCCCGTAGTTGTGCGCCACAAACGCCGTCGCCTGGAACTGCTCGACCAGTCTGCCGATGGGGTTTGAATCCGTCCGCATGCGGCGCTCTTCCATCACCACGTCGCGTTCTTTGTAAAACTCGCGAGGAACAACGTCTGCCAGCCGGCCACTTTCCAGATAGGCCCAGAGTTCAAGCCGGTTCTCCGGCATCGACCAGAAATAACTCGTATTGTCGAGCCCTGTTCCTGCGTTCAATCCGACCGCGCCATTGCGTTGCGCAATCTCCGTAAACTGGTTTGAAACAACGAACTTCTGCGCTGCGTCGAGCGCCTCCTGCAACGTCTTTTTCAGTTCGATGAGTTTGGCCGCATCTTGACCAACCCGCTTGCGAAACTCCGCCTCATAGGCATCGTTCGCAACTTCCACTTTGGCCAGCGCAACTTTCTCGGCCGGATAGTCGGTGGTTCCCACCTCACTGTTTCCCTTAAAGGCCAGATGCTCGAACATATGTGCCAACCCACTCTCGCCAGAAGGGTCGTTCACATCCCCTGCGTCAATTAAAGTGGCGTAGCTGAAAACGGGCGCGTCTGGCCGCTCGCAGATGATGAGCGTCAAACCGTTTGTCAGCACTTTGGTCGTTGTCTTCTGTTCGAAGCTTTTAAGATCCTGGGCTGACATCACCCGCGTCGATATTCCAGAAATCACCACAGCTGCGCAAGTAAATGCCTTAATCCAGATTTTGATTCTCACTCGCATTCAGACCCTCGTGGGAACTACAGATTCAATCTATCAACGCTATCCCGCACAAAGTCCTCAGTCAAACGGGGTCTTTTGCTTTTGCCCCACACAGCCATCCTCAGATTAGTCATGCAATGCTTTTATCCGGTTTACGAGTATCGCTCGATTAACCGGCGTGATGAGACGTTTCAAAGGTCTTCCCTGTTTCATGTTGAGATCGATTTGACCTGCCCCGTTTTCCGTACTGTGATCTAGTAACTTACCTGGCAGCCGCCGAAGCTCTTGGATAAAGGCGATCCTTCGCTAAGCTGTTGATCAATAGAGTAAAATCAGCCACCTTTCCACTATTAAATTATTCAAGATCAACATCATCCACCAATCGTTACACCCCTACGAATGACCTCGACGGAGCAGCCGATGCTTTGAAAGCTTTACATCTCTTGTGCTCTCTTATAGAACGTAGTTTCATTGAAGAACCTTTTTATTCCGCTCAGTGCGATTTTGAGATTTCATGGCGGATGTACTCGACTAACTTTTGAATCTGCTCATCATCCAGCTTGTCCTTGAAGGCAGGCATGTTGTCTTTGCCTGCACCTATAGTCTGAGCTAATTCTGAAGTTGATTTCTCCTGTACTTCCTTTGCCCGCAGATCTCTTACATGAAGGCGACTTCCCAAAGCCGTCCCAGAGCCATCCTCTGCATGGCAGATTGCGCAGCGCTCCTTGAATATGCTTGCTGCAGTTCCGGGGTTAGCTGTGGACTGAGCAGATAACAGTGAGCAGCCCGCCACGATACCAAGAATCGCAAGAATTGCGGCTCTCGACTTTCTACAAATCTCAAACACACTAAGACCCTTGATCATTTCTACTGAACTTTTCCTTATCTTTGACTATTGAAGTTTCCGTCTGCGCCGTAAGTTCCACCGCTTCTTTTAATATGCTATATGCCCGGCACCGGCGGGCATCCTGGAAACTCAGTCAAAAATGAGTTACCGACGTAGCCCAAATACTTGATCCCGATCTTGCTGGTGAAAAATCCGTCGGATGTCAAATTGCGCAACAGCGAGAAAAACTCAACCGCGTGACTCAGGTCTTTGTCTTGAGCCTCATTTTTGCGATATGCGATGAGATCGAGAATCTCTTTCTGTTGTTGCGGAGAGCAGTCCAGATACAACTTGCCATAACGATGCGTGCACGTGGAGTCGAGCCATTGCAACCCTCCTCCTAGTTTCGCCTGGTATGTCGAATTTTCACTGGTCAACAGATCGATGAACTCCGGGGCGCCAGCTTCGATTGCACCTCCAGAATCATCGTCGGCAGGAAGAATAGTCTCGCATAACGTCTTCAATGTCTTGTACTGATGCGGCTCGAAGAACTTCGGGACATATTCACCTGCTTTGGTGTCGGCCTTCTCAGCCTCAATCATGCTATGAACGTACTCCGCTGCTTCGAGCGGAATAGCCCGCAATACGGAGCCCGTTACAGCTACCGTACTTAATGACCTCAATACATCACGTCTAGACACTGTATTAATCATCGGTCGTTCTCTAAAGATCTCCTCTCCTGGCCTGATCAAGCAGATACTCCGAGGTTTTCCACGAGAGCGCCATGATTGTCAGCGTCGGATTCTTGTCCGGATTGGTCACAAACGGAGCGGCATCGGCCACGAAAAGATTCTTCACCTCGTGAGCCTGACAATTCCTATTCAGAACTGACGTCTTTGCATTATTCCCCATGCGTATGGTGCCTGCTTCATGGATGATGGCGCCGCCTACCGAGATGTCGTCACTGGTGTCTCCCTGTGCAGCACCGCTTCCGGCGATGCTTTTCGTTCGCGGCCCTCGCCGGGTGTGCCCATAGACGGTTCCTCCTGCGGCTTCGATGATCGAGGTGAATGTCTCCTGCATATCGTTGGCCATCTTGATCTCGTTCTCGCCCCATTGCCAGTGAAAGCGCAGTACGGGAATACCCCATTTATCGACCACCTTGGGGTCCAGTTCGCAGTAGGTCTTTTCGTTGGGAATCATCTCGCCCCGTCCGGCGAATCCGATGACCGTTCCGTAAGAGCTGCGGCACTTCTGTTTCAGGGCGATTCCATAACCCTCCTGTTCGGAGCACACTCCGTCAAAGTTCCCGACGCCAGGCATATCACGGCCGCCTCCGAATTCAACGTGATACCCCCGCAAAAATTCGTTCTTCTGGCCGAACCGCCACCAGGGCATGTACATGTGCATGCCACCAACGCCGTCATGGTTATGCGCCGGTATCTTTTCCAGCTGCGGAAAGTATCCCGCCAGGCTACTACCCACGGTGTCGGTAAGGTAGCGACCAACGACACCTGACGAATTCGCCAACCCATTGGGAAAACTCACCGAGCGCGAATTCAGCAACAGCCGCGCAGACTCGCAGGAACTGGCCGCCACCACGAATGCCTTCGCATACACCCGTTCTTCAGTTCGCGTCGTCTTGTCGATGTACGTGACCGCCTCGACCTTTCCGTTCTTGCCCGCCACTAGCTCATGCGCCATCGCGTTGGCAATCATCGTAAAACGACCCGTCGCCGCTGCCGGAGGAATCATTACCTGGCTGGAGCTGAAGTTTGAGGCGGTCATACATCCGCGCCCACATTGCGCACAATAGTGGCATGCAGGGCGCCCATTCAATGGCTTAGTCAGAATGGCCAACCGTGACGGAATACATGTGATATTCAGGTGATCGCAGGCTTTCTTGATAATTGTCTCGGTACAGCGCGGCTTCGGAGGTGGCTGGAATACGCCGTCCGGAGAGTTTGGGATATTTTCTTTCGACCCGAATACGCCGATGTACGATTCAACCTTGTCATAATAGGGCGAAAGCTCATCGTATGTGATCGGCCAGTCATCCCCCATACCATCCGTGGAATGAGACCTGAAGTCCGCCGGCCCGAAGCGTAACGCGATACGGCCCCAATGATTCGTACGGCCACCCTCAATCCGTGAGCGAAACCATCGAAACGATGAGCCTGGCGCGGTGGTGTATGGCTCGCCTTCGATATCCCAGAACCCATTGGGCGCCATGAACTCATCGTTCATCTGGAGACGTCCTTTAGCCCCAACATCCGCGCCTCGATGCGCCAGTTCATAAGGCCATACATGCTCTTTGAAATCCTTGTCAGGATTGAGGCGCGGCCCTGCCTCCAGCATCACCACATTAAGCCCACCCTCGGTTAATACCTTGGCGGCCGTTCCACCGCCCGCGCCCGATCCGATGATGCAGACGTCGTAAATCTTCCTGGGCGCATTCGATTGCGGCATTGGTACTCTCCAGCGACGAAAGTAGTGTGCGACAGGGCTATCCTAAAACCAACTCAACAGTCCACTTCATCCAACATCTGAATCGGCTTTTGCATTTAGTTTTCCGGCAATGAACCAATATAGTCTCCCTGTGGCGCCGCTTGCGATCTCTTTTTGCATCAGGCTCAAAGGCGTCAAGCCACTGGCGTACCTGCAGGAGGCTTTACTGCAGGAAAGAGCCGATATTGTTTACGCAGAGACAACAGATTCTCCTCAAAGGAGAGATGACAACGGACTAGTGTACGATTGCCACGTTGCAAAGCATTACCTGGGGGCAGCAGAGGACATGAAATTTGGAGTGAATACATTAATCTGGACTGCGGAGTTTGGCCATTCCGAGTTTGCGCTTTTGCCCACCATCAAGGCGGCAGGTTTTGATGGCGTGGAGATACCGATATTCCGTCCAGAAAAATTCGCCGCATCGGAGGTAGGGCGAGCGATTGCTGAAAACGACCTGGAATGCACAGTGTGCACCGTATTAGTGGACGGACTGAATTTGATAAGTGATAGCGCCGAGACACGGCTCAAGACTCAAATTCGTCTTCAGGACACGATAAAGGCCGCCGCCGAAATGGGAGCAACAACCGTCGTTGGTCCCACCTACTGCCCTGTAGGCTATTTCCCCGGCCGGCGTCGAACTGCCGACGAATGGGCGTGGGCGATAGAGGGTTTTCAGGCTCTCGGAGATACCCTCATTGCGAACGGCGTTACGCTTGCCATCGAGCCTCTCAATCGCTTCGAAACCTACTTCCTCAACACTGCAGCCGACGGAGCCGCTCTGGCTGAACAGATCGATCACCCGAACATTGGCATACTGTTCGATACGTTCCACGCCAACATCGAAGAAAAGGATATTTCGGCTGGCTTTCGCACAATCGGAAAGCACTTAAAATATGTCCATACTTGCGAAAACGATCGCGGTATACCGGGCAGTGGCCACGTCGAGTGGGAAGATATTTTTCGAGCACTTCGCGATATTGAGTATGACGGCTGGTTGACAATCGAGAGCTTTGGCTTTGCGCTCGGAGACATCAGTTCTGCCGCGTCAATTTGGCGAGATATTGAGCGGAGTCCAGACCTGATTGCCTTCGACGGCATTCAATTTCTGAAAAGAATGTACGCTACTGGCTAGAAGGCCAATCTTGCTTACTTGACTCGATGAGCCGGGAGGGATACCTGAAAGGACGTTACCAATCCCGAACTCCCGAAGATACTTCGGAATCGCAAAACTCCATCATGTTTTTGTACGATGCCACGACTGATCCAAAGACCCAAGCCCGTGCCTTTCACTGACTTCGTTGTAAAGAATGGCTCGAAGAGCTTTCGGGAATTTTCCGGGGCAATACCGGTTCCGGTATCGGAAATAAAGAGTTGCACCCTCGGCGCTGCTCCGTTCTTACCAGAATTCTCATGAATGCTGACACGCATTCGGCCGCCTTCGGGCATAGCCTGGATTGAGTTTGTTACCAGATTCATCAACACTTGCTTTAGTTCAGATGGAAATCCATGAACGTTCCCTTGGGTTGAGTAGCGTTTTTCTAATGTAACCCTGGCCTGTTGCATTGGCCTCTGCTGAAGTTCGAGCACGTCGTCGAGCAACTCCGACATAGAAACAGGAACAGCATTCTGAGATTCTCTATAAAAGCTAAGCGTCTGTCTTGTTATATGTGAGACACGTGCCAGCTCCTGGTCCGCCATTCGCGCGTAGTTACGTGCCTGATCATCGAGGCCAGGATGTTCTTTGAGGAGATAGAAGGTGTTGGTAATCGCTGCCAGTGGATTATTGATTTCGTGCGCCACTATCCCGGCTAATTTGCCCATCGCAGCAAGGCGATCGTTTCTTCGTAGCGCCTCCTCGGCGAGAATCTGCGCGGTAATATCACGGTTGATCTCAAGTACAGCATCCTCGCCAACCTGCACAGCGTGCCTACTCGCAACAACGATATCCCGCCCACTCTTAGTGCGCTGTTTCAGGTTTCCTTCCCAGCGCCCAGTGCCTGCCAGCCCCTTTACGATCTCAGGGATACCTCCTGGCAGGTCTGTGCTCAGAAGCGAGTGAGCATTTTGCCCGATTGCTTCGGCCCGCGTCCACCCGTAGAGCGTTTCAGCGCCAGCATTCCAGAACCGTATGGTGCCAGAATTCTCCCGGACCATGATCGCTTCGGATGCCAGTTCCAACAACTCTGCTCGCTCGCGAAGTGCATCATCGATACGCTTGCGTTCGGTCATGTCGAAGAAAGCTCCAACCGCTCCGCGAACGTTGCCGATCTCATCGAAGAGAGGAGATGCGCTTGCCAGAACATGATTGATAGTACGATCTCGCCGCCTGATTTCGATCTCTACTGTACCGGTGGACCGCCCAGTGATCGCTGCTTGCTGTATGGGCATTTCCTCGGGCTGAAGCACTTTTTTGCCGTGCCAGACTTCATAGGGAAGCTCAATGTCAGTCTTCGAGAGATTGTCCCCCTGTTTCATTCCGAGCATCTCACTTAGCGCAGCATTGCCAGTAATCACTTCGCATTTAGGTCCGTGCGCAACCGCCACTCCAAATGGTAGGACCTGCATGATGGATTCAAGCTCTGCGATCCTCTGCTGTAACTGCTGGTTTAGAATTCGAAGCTCTTCGCTGCGATGCGCGACCCGCATTTCAAGATCACGATTTAAGCTTTGGAGTTGCCGGGTCTTGCGATGAAGATCTGCGAAGACGCTTACCTTCGCGCGCAGGACCTCAGGAATAACGGGGACTGAGATATAGTCCACAGCACCGCTTCGATATGCGCGCGTCCGATCGACATCCGTAAGGTGAACGGCGGAAACGAAGATGATTGGGGTCTCCTGAAAACGCGGATGCTGCCGCATCATATCGGCAAGTTCGAAACCATCAATCTCGGGCATACTGACATCCATCAGGACGACTGCAACATCAGATTTAAGGAGATGGTCAAGAGCCTCTCTCCCTGATGTCGCTTTGAGCAGGCGACCGCCGAGATCCTGCAGAATAACCTCGTAACTCATGAGCTTCGAGGGCTGATCGTCGACCATCAAGATTGTCACTTGCTCCCGCAGTTCTGTCGGAAGGAGTGGGTGCTCGGGTTGATAAGTAGTTGGGTTTTGCATATACGCTACCTGTGCAGCCAAGTGCGCAATCCTGAAAGCAGTTGGTCTGTATTGACAGGCTTAGCGATGTACTCGGAAGCCCCCGCCTCAAGGCATTTCTCACGGTCGCCTTTCATCGCCTTCGCTGTTAGAGCGATGATGGGGAGGCGTCGAAATAGTGTATTCTGACGAATTACCCGCATTGTCTCATAGCCATCCATTTCCGGCATCATGATGTCCATCAGCACTATGGCGATGTCTGGAGTGGCTTCGAGCATGTCGATCGCCTCGCGCCCCGTGCCCGCGGTCAGTACAGTCATCCCACGACGTTCAAGAACACTACTGAGTGCGAAGATATTTCGAACGTCATCATCAACAACGAGGACTTTTCGACCTATGAGCGCTTCATCCGAACGATGCAAGCGGTCAAGCATACGCTGCTTCTCGGGAGGCAGGCTGGATACTACGCGATGAAGGAACAGTGCGGTCTCGTCGAGCAATCGCTCCGGAGATTCAACGTCTTTGACAACCACACTGCGTGCCAGTGTACGAAGCCTGAGATCTTCCTCGGGCTTAAGATCCTTGCCAGTGAAAACAACGACAGGCAAATCCACCAGTTGAGGTAATTCATGGATACGCTCGAGTACTTCGAAACCTGACATGTCAGGCAAACGAAGATCCAGCACCACGCAATCAAATTTTTCGGACGTCACTCGTTCGAGCGCCTCGTGGCCACTATCTACGATCGACACATCAATGTCGTCACTGTTCAACAACTCAAGAATGCTGAACTGCTCTGCAGGATTATCCTCGACGATCAGCAGCTTTTTACGCCGCGGCATCGAATACTCCTTGATTCGATTGAGCGCCTTTTCCAGCCCTTCGGGGGTTGTAGGCTTGGTGACGTACGAAAACGCGCCCCGCGAAAGCCCATGGTGCCAGTCCTCGTCCATAGTGAGCATTTGGATCGGAATATGACGTGTCTGAGGATCCTGCTTGAGGCGGTTTAAGACTGCCCAACCAAGCATGTCAGGCAAGAAGACATCGAGCGTCACGGCTGTCGGACGAAATTCGCGGGCCAGCGCCATTGCTTCAGATCCGCGCATCGCTACCAGCACTTTGAAGCCTTTTTCGTGGGCCAGGTCCCGAATCAGTCGAGCATAGTGCGGATCATCTTCGACGATCATCAGAACATTTTCGCCGGGCTCAAGATTAGCACGGTCATCCTCCAGCCGTTCCGTGATTTGCTCGGATCCGGCAGAACTCAACTGAAGCTTTAACAGAGCTTGTTGGGCCACTCTTTCAGACGGCGAGATCTGTGACGCGGAAGCCCCTACAAATGTCCGTGGAATGAACAGCGTGAATGTGCTTCCAACCTCTGGCTGGCTGCGCAACTGGATTTCTCCACCAAGCAAGTTGGCAAGTTCTCGACTAATGGCAAGTCCCAGGCCGGTCCCACCGTATTTACGGCTTGTGCCGGCGTCGGCCTGCTGGAAGGCTTCAAAGATGATGCGCTGCTTCTCCTGCGGAATACCTATTCCTGTATCGGTTACTTCGAAGGAGATTACCGACCCTGAGCTGTTGAGAATCGGGTGTCCTTCGCTCCAACCCGAATTGGCGGGCGAAATCGAAAGTTGAACACTTCCCTTCTCTGTGAACTTGAAGGCGTTTGACAGCAGATTCTTCAACACTTGCTGCAAACGCTTGGAATCGGTCACGAGACTCCGCGGCAACTCTGGGTCAACACGAACATCGAAGGAGACCTTGCGATTTTCGGCCTCATGACGGAAAGGCCTGACAAGCATATCCAGAAGGCTACTGAAGAAGACTTCTTCTGCTTCGACGGATACCGTACCTGATTCAATCTTCGAAAGATCAAGGATATCGCTGATCAGGTTCAGAAGATCAGTGCCTGCACCGTGGATAGTTCGCGCATACTCCACCTGTCTTGGAGAAAGGTTTCCATCGGGATTGTCCGTGAGCTGTTGCCCGAGAACCAGGATGCTGTTTAGCGGCGTCCGAAGTTCGTGGGACATGTTGGCGAGGAACTCTGACTTGTATTTTGATGTCAGCGCCAGCTCTTTTGCCTTGTCCTCGAGTGCGCGGCGAGCCTGCTCAATCTCCTGATTCTTGCGTTCGACTTCGGCATTCTGCTCGGCAAGTTGCTTTGCTTTTTGAGCGAGTTGTTCGTTCGTCTGTTGAAGTTCTTTCTGCTGCGTCTGTAATTCGGTAGCCAGCTGTTGTGATTGTTTGAGCAGGCCCTCGGTCTGCATCGTTGCTTCAATGCTATTGAGTACGATTCCGATGCTGGCCGTGAGCTGCTCGAGGAAAGCCAGATGAGAGGCCGTAAATCGATTGAGAGTCGCTAGTTCGATGACGGCTTTTACTCGATCCTCAAACAGCACTGGCAGCACAATCACATTGCGCGGTACCGCTTGGAAGAGACCCGAACGAACAGGCACAGCATCTGCAGGCAGATCATGGATAAGCATGCGGCGCTTTTCACGTGCACATTGACCGATCAGCCCCTCGCCAACTTCGATGCGTTCCAGATGCCCATCGGCCCTGGCAGCGTAAGAAGACAACAAGACCAGCGAATCGCTTCCTTCCGACTCCGTTTGATAGATCAGGCCTTGCTGGGCGTTTACCAGAGGAGCAAGTTCTGAAAGAAGCATCCGACCTACCGTGCCTAGATCTCGCTGACCTTGTAACATCCCAGTGAAGCGCGCCAGGTTGGTCTTGAGCCAATCCTGCTCATTGTTCTGGTCTGTGGTTAAGCGTAGGTTATCGATCATCGTGTTGATGTTGTCTTTGAGTTCTGCAACCTCACCGCTTGCCTCCACCTGGATAGATCGGGTGAGATCTCCCTTGGTCACCGCAGTGGCAACTTCAGCAATCGCACGAACCTGGTTAGTGAGGTTATCGGCCAGCAGATTCACGTTGCCAGTCAGATCCTTCCAAGTCCCCGCGGCTCCGGGCACGTTGGCCTGACCACCGAGACGGCCCTCAACACCTACCTCACGGGCAACAGTGGTCACCTGATCGGCAAAGGTTGCGAGTGTACCGGTCATGTTATTGATGGTTTCGGCTAGGGCGGCGACCTCACCCTTGGCATTCACCGTGAGTTTCTGAGTGAGGTCACCGGTAGCGACGGCGGTGACTACCTTGACGATGCCACGCACCTGTTCGGTTAGATTCGCGGCCATTACGTTGACATTATCAGTGAGATCTTTCCAGGTTCCGGCAACGCCCGGCACTTGCGCCTGTCCACCGAGTTTGCCATCCGTGCCCACCTCGCGGGCAACGCGAGTGACTTCGGCGGCAAAGGCATTGAGCTGATCGACCATTGTGTTGATCGTGTTCTTGAGCTCAAGAATCTCGCCTTTAACATCGACAGTTATCTTGCGCGAGAGATCACCGCGCGCGACGGCGGTTGTGACCTCAGCGATGTTGCGTACCTGGCCAGTCAAGTTCCCGGCCATGGCATTTACCGAGTCTGTCAGATCTTTCCAGGTACCGGCTACGCCTGGCACGTTGGCCTGGCCACCAAGCCGCCCTTCAGTGCCGACTTCGCGGGCAACACGAGTCACTTCAGCGGCGAAGGAGCGTAGCTGCTCGACCATGGTATTGAGCGTTTCTTTAAGTTGAAGAATCTCTCCTCGTACATCAACAGTGATCTTCTTTGAAAGATCCCCGTTCGCGATCGCTGTTGCAACTTCGGCGATGTTACGCACCTGGCCTGTAAGGTTACTTGCCATGAAGTTGACATTGTCAGTCAGATCTTTCCACGTACCAGCAACACCGGGCACCTCGGCTTGACCACCCAGCTTGCCGTCTGTACCCACTTCGCGCGCCACACGCGTAACTTCACCAGCGAAGGCATTAAGCTGATCAACCATGGTGTTGATGGTGTTCTTAAGCTCGAGAATCTCGCCCTTCACATCCACCGTAATTTTGCGGGAAAGATCTCCACGAGCTACTGCCGTCGTGACCTCGGCGATGTTGCGAACCTGTCCGGTAAGATTGCCGGCCATGGAGTTCACTGAGTCGGTAAGGTCTTTCCATGTCCCTGCCACACCGGGCACGTTTGCCTGACCGCCAAGACGTCCTTCGGTACCGACTTCGCGAGCCACGCGGGTAACTTCGCCAGCGAACGCATTCAGCTGGTCCACCATGGTGTTAATCGTTTCTTTCAGGAGAAGGATTTCGCCGCTGACGTTAACGGTGATCTTCTTGGACAGATCGCCACTCGCGATGGCTGTCGCAACCTCAGCGATGTTGCGAACTTGTCCGGTAAGATTACCCGCCATGGAATTCACCGAATCCGTTAGATCCTTCCACGTCCCGGCAACTCCTGGAACCTCAGCCTGCCCTCCCAGCTTGCCGTCAGTGCCCACTTCGCGGGCGACGCGGGTGACTTCTGAAGCGAACGAGCGAAGCTGATCCACCATCGTGTTGATGGTGTCTTTCAGTTCCAGAATTTCTCCCTTCACGTCAACGGTGATCTTGCGCGACAGGTCTCCGCGAGCCACTGCAGTCGCAACCTCGGCGATATTACGGACTTGTCCGGTCAGGTTACTGGCCATGAAGTTGACGTTGTCTGTCAGATCTTTCCAGGTACCGGCAACTCCGGATACCTGAGCCTGCCCACCGAGCTTGCCCTCGGTACCTACCTCGCGGGCCACGCGGGTAACTTCACCGGCGAAAGCATTGAGCTGATCGACCATCGTGTTGATGGTGTTCTTTAATTCGAGAATTTCACCCTTCACGTCGACGGTAATTTTGCGGGATAGATCGCCGCGGGCGACGGCGGTTGTAACTTCGGCGATGTTACGTACCTGGCCAGTGAGATTACCAGCCATTGAATTCACGGAGTCCGTCAAATCTTTCCAGGTGCCTGCTACACCGGGCACGTTGGCCTGGCCTCCAAGACGCCCTTCTGTCCCCACTTCGCGAGCTACGCGCGTCACTTCGCCAGCGAAGCGGTTAAGTTGGTCGACCATAGTATTGAGCGTCTCTTTGAGCTGCAGGATTTCGCCTTGAACATCGACCGTGATCTTGCGAGACAAGTCTCCGTTTGCAATTGCAGTAGCCACCTCGGCAATGTTTCGAACCTGGCCGGTGAGGTTACTGGCCATGAAGTTCACGTTGTCTGTCAGGTCTTTCCACGTTCCGCCTACTCCGGGAACCTGAGCCTGTCCACCTAGCTTGCCTTCGGTCCCTACTTCTTTAGCCACGCGCGTTACTTCGCCGGCAAACGCATTGAGCTGATCGACCATCGTGTTGATGGTGTCTTTCAACTCCAGAATCTCGCCCTTGACGTCAACAGTAATTTTGCGCGAGAGGTCACCTCGAGCGACGGCTGTGGTGACTTCAGCAATATTGCGCACCTGGGCGGTGAGGTTGCCGGCCATTGCGTTGACTGAGTCGGTAAGGTCCTTCCATGTGCCAGCAACGCCCGGTACGACGGCTTGACCGCCCAGCTTCCCATCTGTACCAACTTCACGAGCCACTCGGGTGACTTCTGAAGCGAAAGAGCGCAGCTGGTCGACCATTGTGTTGATCGCCTCTTTGAGCTGAAGAATTTCGCCCCGCACATCAACCGTGATCTTGCGCGACAAGTCGCCGCTCGCCACGGCGGTCGCCACTTCCGCGATGTTTCTCACCTGGCCGGTCAGATTGCTGGCCATCGAGTTGACCGAATCCGTAAGGTCTTTCCAAGTGCCGGCCACTCCGGGAACTTGAGCCTGTCCCCCCAATTTGCCGTCTGTCCCCACCTCGCGCGCCACGCGAGTCACTTCTGAGGTGAAAACTCCGAGCTGCTGAATCATCGTGTTTACGATGTTGGCTGATCTGAGGAATTCGCCTTCAAGAGGACGTCCATCCACGTCCAGTCGAACGGTTTGGGTCAAATTCCCTTGAGCTACCGCGCCGATCGCACGCGTAACTTCCGAAGTCGGCCGCAGCAGGTCTTCTACAAGTGTGTTGACCGAAGACTCCATTTCGCCCCAAGAGCCTCGGATCTGCTGGAAACGGGTTCGCTCGCGAGTACGGCCCGCCTTTCCGACAACTTGTCCGATTCGTTTCAACTCCCCGGCCATCTGCTGGTTTGCTGACACGATCTCATTAAATACATCAGCTACCTTGCCCTCCAGCCCCGTCCATGTGTCCGGAAGTCGAGCCGAAAAATCCCCATCTCGCATACGCAGAAGCGTCGTCAGCAGGACGGCTACGTCAAAATTTGCATTTTTGGGCAACTTGCCATCGAAGCCATCACTGTCGATTACTGTGACGGCCGCTTCGGTACCAGAACTGACGGACCTGCGATCATTGGTTTTCAAGAGTCATTGCCTCGAATCGTCGGTGATGTGACGGCAGAATAAGCTCATAAGCAACATGGAGGGAACCCGAAGCGATTCGCTTCGAAAACGCCCGAACATCATATAAAGAAGGCCAAAATTACGATGCTGGTCTTTCAAAAATGGATGTCTGTGATTGATTTCCGGGATGCATCCCTGGATCTGGTTCTACGCAGATAGGGATTGAATCCGTCACGGAGCACTTTAATTGGTAAGCAACTTCAAAAACTCTTGTGCGTTTCGCAGTGCCGCTTCCCCTCTTTGCTTGATCGTTTGGGTCAACAAGGCTTCCGCTCCAAGCTGTTTGGCAGCCACATCCCCCAGTAAGTCAAGATCATGCCAATAACCAATCGCGTCCTGTACGCGTTGTAGTCGCCGAGCCAGAGCAACTGCTGGCTTCGAATCAGACTGTAACTCTGCCACGTAACGAGCGATCTTGGTTTGTTTACGGATTTCGTGGATGTCAGCTTCGCTCCCCCGGCGGTTCTTAACAGAGGCGGCGAGCGTCCATCGTTGCGCGATCTCAAGCGGCGCGAGTTTCTGATCAGTAAGCTTGCTTGCTCTTCGCTTAACCCTTTGAAGTTTCCGGTGCAGGTCGACTTCGGCGGTCCCTAGCAAATTCTTTAGCTTTCGTGCCAACTTCCTGCGCAGACGTCTCAATTTGCACTGTAGTTCTTCGTTATCCTTGTGAATTGCCTCGAGCTTGCTCCTTTCCGCTCGATTTGCGGACTCCTCTGTGATCTTATTAGCCAACTTACGGTTCACATCTATGTCCCGAACCAAGCCAGCCGCCTTCCGTATTCGTTTGATCTGGCGAGCTACCGTACCGATTGCTGCAGATAACTTGACCGCCTCAGGATGCTCCTCTTCCATGCAAACGAGAACTGCCTCGAGGCGGCGCGTGGTGGTCCGCAAAACGTGGACGGCTTCAGGACGCACACGATCCCGGCAGGCAGCAATCGCCGTTGTCAGCTGAAGATGGAGCTCATCGAAAATGGGCGATAGTCTACGCATGGCAACAGCAAATGACACAAGTACGTTTGCGCCCGTAATTCTTAGGTTACGCCTCCTCAGTCCGAGAATCTTCTGCGGATACTGTTTGAATTTCCGGTGGAACTCTGCTCGGGTTCTTCTTAATTACCTTTCAGATGCTTGCGCGCAGGACGTCGGTTTGCCTCATAAACTTTCAAGTGAGGTTGAAAAAGCCACCTTGTGGATGCCCGTGACCCGGCGGTGCTCCGGCAGTAGAAATTATCGAGTATGGGCTTGTATTCTTGATTACGCAATGTCAAGCCGGAATCTTCGAGAACACCAAAATATTTTGAACTCCAAGTTCCGATTTGCCGCTAAACGGGCTAAACTACTTCACACCTCACCCTTCCTCAATTGCCCGAGGTGAATATATGGACCCATTGAAAGTTCTTATTGTTGATGACAATGTGGCCCATGGAACTGGGCTGGCTGAATTACTAGGACTGAATGGTTTCGTCACCTTCCATGCTTCAACAGGGGAGGAAGGGCTTGAAGTTGCGATAACGCACTCTGTAGATGCCGTACTACTCGATATTGACTTACCCGACATGACCGGCCGAGAAGTGTGCAGGTTACTGCGCGCAGACGACAGGGACAGCAAATGTCGCAATCGTCTTTCATACAGGTAGCTGATATTTCTGTGCTGGATTTTGAGGAGAGCGACGCCCTGTTGGACCCAAAGCCGTACAACGCCGCGCTCTTTGCTTACCTTTTTGTGGCAATATCTGGATCAGTTGTCGGATTGATCACCGGTTGGTTTCTCTGGGCCCACTAAACGATCCTGACAAGTACGATTTTGGGCATCTGCTCGATTTCAGCGCGATTTAGCATTCAAGCTTCGCCAGCAGATCTTTGGGGTGAACGGGCTTTGCGAGTATGTCAAATTCATAGCCGTCTTTGCGGGCTGCTTCAAGAAGATCGGCGGTACTGGCTTGGCCGGAGAACAGGATCACCTTGCATTTCGGCCAGCGGGCACGAAATAAGATCGCCAAGTCTATCCCCGTCATTTCGGGCATGACAACGTCGGTGATCATTAAATCCGGAGCACCGAACGTGGCCGCATCTATTGCGCTTTGGGCATTTTCAAATGCCCGGGCGTCGAACCCTGCTTGACTAAGAATTGCTGCCAGTGTCTGGCAAATAATTTTTTCATCATCTACGACAAATATTGTGCGCGCTTGGCCTGAAGGCATTCCCCACCTCAGTAGTCTGAGAGGCTCATTTGGTTGGTCGGGTTGTACAGAGTCTTTTCTATCTTTGGCCCCTCATCGGGCGACGTCCCCCCATTTTGCTCTGCAGCTCACCTTCGATTTGAATAAGGCTATCGGAAATCCTTGCCTGATCTTCCGGAGCTATGCCTCTACCGAAATCCGATGGCACGAAAGGCAAGGTCGGAATTCAGTTCCAGCTAGCGCGATTTCCCAGTGCATGGCCGTTTCTGGTCGTCATTCAAGGGGACTTTTTTTGAACATTGCCGCGTGGAAACACCCGGGAACTCTTCGCGCTCTGGATG
>Ga0206936_1075_pt2 | contig 30023 bp, 25 predicted proteins | sample Alteio_BWOrgHeat_14_FD_152922 | JGI IMG/M metagenome (GOLD analysis project Ga0206936, IMG submission 152922) | Enriched cells from forest soil in Barre Woods Harvard Forest LTER site, Petersham, Massachusetts, United States -... | ecosystem: Environmental > Terrestrial > Soil > Temperate forest >... | reverse complement strand
GTGCTGGATGATCTTCGCAGTTATCAAAATTTTGTTCAGTACCTGGCGGATCAAACTGACGACTATCTGACCAAAATTGCGATTATCAAAGCGAGCGGATTTAAGCTAAAAAACAGTAGCGCATCTGTTAAACTCCCTTTGCGGGCAAAACAGGGAGGTTCTTCCGGTGAAGTAAAGCTGCATGCCAAAATGGCTGCTAAAAGAGCAACGTATTACTGGCAGATTTCATTAGATGGCGGTGAGACATATTCTAATCTTGGTGACTCCATGGAAGCAAAAGTAACTTTTAACGGTCTGACAACAGTGGTCAAAACATTCTTTCGCTTCAGGGCTAAAACAAAAGAAGGTTTTGGTAAGTGGAGTGAGGCAGTTGTAATTATACTCGAATAATATGGAAGAAACTTTATCAAATGTTTAATCTTTGGTAATTTGAATCAAATTCGCAAAATGAATGTATTTCATTCGTTTTGCGAATATCTTTTTATTTTGATTTGTTATTTACTTATTAGCATGATAAAGCCATAAAATCTGATAGGTTCATGCTCAATAAACATTCTGAAAAGGAAGAAAAACTTAACCTAACCGTTCCGATTTGTTATTAAGCATATATTTTATAATAAATACAAAAAGTATCATCAAAAGGATAATAAATATAATAAACATAACTCCTCCCATCCTATATGCAAAAGTTTTCCAGTATGGACCTGTTATATATCCTATCAATAAATACATACCATTATAGATGATTGCAGAAATTAAAACAATAGGCAGGAATACCTTTTGTTTTATTTGTAAGAGTCCCACGATAACTGCTGTGTATCCGCGAAGAAATGGCGTAATCCGGCCGATATAGATTGCTCTGTTACCTTTGGTTTCAATTTTATGCTTTAGTTTATTGATTAATTTAATGGGAACCCAACGGGGTTTCCTTTTTAGCATATAGTTTCCGGCAAAATAAAATAATCCATATAATATTTGTGAACCAATGACATCGGCAGAAACAGCAGTAATAATAACAATAATAAAGTTTAATGTGCCAGTGAAGCAAAGGTATCCTGTGAACATTAAAATGAATTCGTTGGGGACAGGGTTCGGGAATCCTATTTCCTGGAGAAATACAAGGATAAAAACGGCAAGGTATCCGTATTTAATGATGTATATTGTTATCTCGGATTGCATTTAAGTAATTTATAAGATTCCTTTAACAATCCTAAATCTCAAAACTCAATCTTCAATTCCATCCTCACACCATAAACTGCAACATTAGGATGGTCGAGATAATCTAATCGTTTTAATAAATCTATTCGCAATACTTTGAAAATATTTCCTATGCCCACGCCAGCTTCCATATAAGGCATTTTGTTAAGAGCATAAGTTATCGGAACGCCATTTTTATCGACTGGGAATTGAAAGAGTCCGGGAGTAAAAGCAGGGTTATTCTGATTGCTTAAACTTCCGGTAATGGCTTTGAAACAAATCTTTTCCCGCAGCTTTAATCTATTTATCAATGGAATGCGATTAAGGAAAAACCCTTCGAAATAATGGTCAATTGAAATAGCTGCATATTGATCGCTGACAAACTCCATGAAGTTCATGAGGTTATAGGTGTTCGTCATATAGGCATAGGCTTGATTGGCACGAGCAATTTGTAACAAAGGATAAGGAACCTGTCCGAATAATTTACTTCCTTCCAGGAGAATGTCGGTGTATCCGAAAGGCGCGAGAATAAATCTTTTCTGAATACTTGAATACAGATTATTATAATGATATTGACCCAATAAAAGCCCGTTAGTATTTGGCAAATCTGCTGCTTTAAGCCCGGCAATATATTGGATATAAAAAATAGGATTAAGGCTTGCGATAGGCACACGCCATATTTTTCCCTGGTAAAACTTTTCGTCAGGAGCATATCTAAAATCAACGGCTATTGAATTGTTATGAATCTGGTTAACTGAATGTATTGTATCGTTATAATTGGAAGGATTAAAAAATAAACTTCCTGCCGGAATCAGATTTTGGGTTTGAAACTGTATTGAATAGGAGAAGTGGGTTTTATACTCAAAAAGATAGGTTAAAGTGTAGTCCTTATGGTAGAACCATTTGTCATTGACGCCTCTTTTAAAGTTCAGCAGGAAATCATCCGTCTGATAATCTTTTAATTGCTGACCAGGAACTTCAATATCATTTTGCGTGCTGAATCTTAAAGACTTTACAGGGAACTGATAGATGGTTCTATCTGTTAAAGAACAGGTTATACCGCAGTTATATTTAAATCTTTTATCAAGGAATCCATAAGCGCCATAATCATCAAGGACAATTTTCTTGCTGAACTGATTGCTGGTTCGTATACTTAGTTTAACACGATTACCTTCAACAGGATTGAAACCGCCTAATGTGTATAAATCGCCAATTTCTATAGGTCCGAAAGATGGATAGCCGGAGAAAACCAATTCTGCAACTTTCATCACCCTTTTATAAATGCCCATATTCTGAAGTGTATCCATAATGGCATAAATTCCATTATCGGTTTTTGACAATGGTATCGGGCGATTGGTATTCCAATAGTCAACCGATTTTTTTGTTGCATCATCTTTTATTGAAATATCATCACCACGATAAAATTCATCCGATCTTTTTATATTCAATTCAGGGTTCCTATAATGTAAAACTTTCTCGCCATAAATTCCAAAGCCACTATTTTTAAGGAGACCAAAATCGGCACCTGTAAAATCTTCAGTCAATGCCCATCCTATATCTTTTCTCTCATAAGTTTGAGTGATACGCATAGCTTTTACAAAATTCAAATTGATGTCCTTGTTAATAGTCATATCAATTTTTTTGACGGCATACATACTGTCTTTGGTGATGTATAAATAACCCTGGAATAAAAAGTCTTCCTTGTTTCGAGGGAAAAAAGAAAGTTTGATGCAACTGTCGTTGCCTATTTTCAAAGTATCCATAATATAAAAGCGATAAAGGGTAGGTGAAAGCAGTGAAATAGGACTCACAAACTGATCAGTGAAAAGATAAATGTTGTCTTTATAAATATCAATATCCTGGTAGATGTAATTCAAGAATTGGGTTATACCCTTGTCGTCAATGAATCCACCAAAAGTAACTCTCTTAACAGCATTAACAACTTCCTTCTTTGCTATCGGATTTTTACGATAATGGTAATCCGATAGCTCTTCATTAATATAAATAGGAAGCACTTCTTTTCCAGGAACTTTAACGGTATCAATGTTATTAAAAATGAATTTAAACTTGCGCAGGATTCTCCTGTTTTTCAACTTCTCAGTAATGTTACTTACTCCGAAAACTATCTTAGAATACTTCTGACATTCGTAGTAATCAAAGCTTTCAATAATATTCTTTGATTTATGATCGATTACATTTTTAATAAGCTCTACTGCTGGATTATTTTTATTTTTATAATCTTTCTTTTTCGCAGTAAAGATCATTTCTTTTAAATCAGTTGTGGTTGGATAAAGTTTGAAGTTAATGGTCTGAGTTTTTCCGGGAATAACTTTCATTGTGTCAGGTTTATAACCAAGATATGAAATGACTATTTGGTTTACTGGCTGCCAGGTTGTAATGTAATATTTACCGATAGAGTCTGTAGTAGTCCCTGCATTAGCACCCATTAAAATAACTGTTGCAAAAAGCAATGGTTCACTATTTATTGCATCCTGTGCAACGCCTTTTATTACGGTAGGATTTTGTGAATAAACAAGATTAAATGAAAATAAAAAGAGTAAAGTAACAATGATGAAACCTTTAAGCATAAATCTTTAAATTTTATTTAATATGCAAATATACTTTATTTCGTTATAATTCAATATAAGTGATTCGGATTGCTGATGTTATATCATTGAAGAATTAAAAGACCTCGCCCATATTAAATACAAATCCTCGCGAACCACCAACTCCTATGCCATAATCAAAACAGAGATTTACATTTGATTTTTTATTCATTTTAATCCGAAGTCCCACACCATAGCCGGGATCGATTGCAGTAAATTTATTGCTCGGATAATCGGAAAAGGAGGAAACATTGGTGAATAGCGTACCTCCGATAAAGCCGCTGTTTAATACCCTGAAACGATATTCGGCTTCAGCATAGAGAAAGTTCAGACCTTTATATTGTCCTTCTACATATCCTCTTGCTGTATTGTTGTAGGAATCCATGCCAGCTGTAGGCAAATCATTATAGGGAGGTTTACCGTTTAAAGTGAGCCAATCATAACTCCAAAGTGCAATTACATTATGATTTACTTTGGAAACTTCAAAATAATGACGACAATCCAAAACCAAGGATTGCCAGTTGCTGTTACTCCCGATAATCGTTGCATTATCACGAACCTGAAGATTAGCATAAGTACCGTTTTCAGGGTTGTTGGCATTGAGACGGCCGTCGAATTGAATATTTGCTGTAAGTCCGGATGATGTGGAAGTTGAATTAAAGCCATATCTATCCATATCTGTGACTTCATTCGCTGAATCTTTCGTTTCCTTTATATTCCAGTAATAATCAAGATTATATCCGGCACCAATGAAAAGGTTATTACTGATTTTGGTCATGATTACTTCGTAAATTCTTAAATGGGAGTAATCAATTTTAGTTGCATCAGAAAGGGATGATTTACTTCCTAAACCAAAGGTATTGGTAGGAAAAACATAATAACGCCAGTCACCTAAAAGGTTGAATTTATTATTATTAGTCCAGATATTTGAATTGATGATATTCATAAATTGTTTGTATTGGGAATATAAATCGGTTGTTGAAATAGTTGAGATTTTAGCGGTGTCATTTCGTAAGGTATAGAAAGATATATTGCATGTGATTTCGCCGAGGAATCCGGTAACCATGGCATAACCTGGGATAAGTAAGGGAGTAATGAAAGGTCCTTTTGAATTCAGGAAAATTGTATCATTAGGAAGCATATATGACTTTTTTGTAATCTTATTGATAATATCACTTATATCCATTTCCAGATATTTATTAGCAGACGACATTGAACTATCGTTAATTGTTTGTTGGGCAAAAAGAGGAAGACAACCATAATATAAATAAAGAAAGAAAGAAATATACTGAGTTCTGAACTTTAAATCCTTTTTAATCTTCTCTGCTTTTCTCACTCTCTGATTTATTTAAATACAGGAGGTGAAAATTAATTATTGAGCATCGATTTATAAATATATATTAATTTTTTCCTGATTTCATTGCTATCAAACTGAGTAATTAGTTCTTCAGAAATTTTTAATCCATTTTTATATTCTTCTTTATCATACATTAACTTATTAATTAAAGTAATGAATTGTTCATTATCATCTGCCTTATAATAGTGGTGCTGATATAATGTTTTATATTCTTCGGAATTACGGAATATAACTGGCATCCCAGATGCAGCAGCCTCTATAGGAGCTAAAGGACAATTTTCCTGGTAGGAAGGAAACAGGAATGCATCACCTGCTGCATAAATACAAGGCATTTCTTCGTGATTAAATACACCAGCAAATTTAATGTTATTTGGTGCATTGGTAACATCATGATCTATTTTAAAATTACCATCATTAAAGAATTTAAAAGGTCTTCCACCCACCCATCGAAACTGAGCGTTTGGAATTCCTTTGCCAACTTCTATAAAATCGCTGCAGCCTTTCCTGTTTTGCAATTGCCCCACTCCCAGTACACAAAAATCATTTTCATTAAGCCCTAATAGTTCTCTGCCTTTCTTTCTTAGTTCGGGTGTGCGTTTCCATCTTTCAATAACAAGAGGATTATCTAAGCGGACAACTTTAGTTTTAGTTCCTAATTCATTAACAACCTGCTCTACTCTTGGGCTTATGGCGATACATACGTCGGCATATTTAATGATTTGCTTAAAATACCATTTAGTGAAAGGCATTAAAAACCTCCAAAGAGGAAAAGACCCCTTTATAGTATCTGGAATAACATGTGCGGTATATATTCTTTTGCCCTTATATCGAAGCCCTCTCCAGAAAAAATAAGGACCCCAGGTATGACAATGCATAATATCTCCAATTCCTTCACTATTTGCAAAAACTTTAATGTCCTTACTTTTCTTTAAAAGGTTAATACAATCGAGAAATGAAGTACTGACACCCTCGGAATGGATATGAAATATTTCAGTTTCGGAGCATACGTTTATTTTCATCATAAGCTATAACTATTTTTTTCTGGTGTTAATTATTCTTAGTTTTACAAAATTCATTAATAATTATTTAAGCAAAAATGATTTTAATCATGTTTATATAACGAATTCAATTATATATACAATTACGAAACTAATTGCAAATTGGTGTGGTAAGCAATTTATTTATTATTTTTTACAACACCCCACCATTTATTTCGTTATTACGTAATATATATTATAATCCAAGCAAAAGACAGTGTTTTTTAATAAAAGGAATAGTTTTAATGAAGATGATATTAACAGTGTAATTTCTGAATGTATTTTACATAACAGGAAGGCTGAAAGAGTATTAATAAAATTGTTTTATGGGTTTGCAAAAAGTATTTGTATGCGATACGGAGGAAATGAACATGAAACTCAAGAAATTATAAATGACGGTTTCTTAAAGGTATTTAACAATCTAAAAAAATATGATAATGCTTTACCTTTTAAAGCATGGTTTCGAACAATTATGGTAAATGCAGCTATTGATTATTATAGAAAAAACAAGAAATTTGAATTCGTCGTAAGTATTGATGATTTAGATTTTGTTGCTCCTGATGAAGATGTAATAAGTAAGATTTCAGCTAAAGAAATTCTTAAATTAGTTCAGAGTTTAACTCCATCCTATCGAATGGTTTTCACATTGTATGTTATAGAAGGATATAACCATCGTGAAATTGCTGACATGCTTGGAATAAAGGAGGGAACATCAAAATCAAATCTTAAGGATGCCCGCAGAAAACTTCAGATGATGATAAAAGAAAATTATCCACAATTATATTTAGCGTATGCATTTAAAACTACAAAAGTAAATGAAAACTAAAAACTTTGACGATGCTGTCAGAAATAAATTAGAGAACATAATTCCTCAATATGAGGAAAAGGACATTGATAATGTCCATGATTATGTAAACAGAAACAGAAGCAAATTTTCAAAAAGAGGCTTTGCTTATCTTACAGCAGCTTCTTTTGCAATGATTATAATTGCGGGATTAGTTGCCTGGAATATCAAGCAGATGAAAAATCAAAAACAAATGGTTCAGACAATTGCTGATTTGAAAAAGAATCTTGCTGAAGCGCAAACAAAACCCGCTATTGTTAAATCAGACACAGTTTTTGTTAAGGAATATATTCATGATGCTCCGGTAAATGATTATTCATTAGCAAAACAACCTGTTAATCCTAATATCATTAATGGTATTGCAGAGATTGATGATGCTTCTGTTAATAAAGTTGATAATGGAATAATTAATCACCAGGAAAGGAATGCGAGTAAACAAAATAGTAATACAAATCAGGTTGTTGATAATCCAATAAATGTTCAGAAAAAGGTTGATAATAGTAATCAAACTGCCATTGTGAAATCAAATGAAACTACTCAAGAAGACAGCAGTATTCAAAAAGACAGTATAATAGTAATTTCTAACGCCCTTGTTGCTAATAATGCAGCAAATACTTATGACATAACAAAGGAAACTGTGAAGGAGCATCATCAATTATTTTCTTTCCTGAAAAACTGGCATTATATGGTAGGAGTAGAGGGATTAACTGGGAATCGCCAGATTGGATATGGTGCAAAGGGTGAAATCTTGTTTAACAATAAATGGGGTTTGAATATCGGAGCCAGGTTTCTTACTGTAAATAACCAGAATTATAATGATAATGATGATTTTCGTAATAGAGTAGGGCAGGATTTCCAGGCAGCTTATAATCCTTATATAACAGATACATCATCAATTTCAAATATAAGAATCCGCATCAATATTTTACAGATACCAGTTTTAATTACGTATCGTATCCCATTAATATATAACTTTGAATGTTTATTTGGAATAGGAGCCGATATAGATGTTTTGGCATCACAGGATATTGATTACAAACATCATAAAGATGTTAATACAGACGAATTAAAAAGTGTTCAGATTAAGTATCATTCTTTGGCTTTAAATAATGCAGTTTTTATGGCAGGAATAGAAAAAAGATGGAAACACATTTGTTTCCAGATGCAATCTTTTATTAGCCCCCAGGTAAAATCAGTTGCCTATAAAAAAGAAAATCTCTATTATGGATTGGATTTGACTGCGGCTTACGCATTTGGTAAGTAAACTCACTTTTTTGTAATATTTTTAATTTTAAATTAATATAGTAATATGCATAGAAGAAAATTTTTCAAAACATCTTTAGCCTTAGGTGGATTAGGTATTGTCGGAACGGCTGCTTTCCTTGAGAGTTGTTCAAAAAATAACACATCAACTGCTGCTCAAGGTCCGACTGTGAATTTCACACTTGACCTCAGCCAACAAGTTAATGCTGCATTAAATACATCTGGTGGCTCGGTGGCTTCTAATGGAGTTATAGTTGCAAATACCGGAGGAAATACATTTGTGGCAGTGGCACAAGCATGTACCCACGCAGGGTGTAGCATTGGTTATAATTTTAACCAAAATGATTTTGTTTGTCCTTGCCACGGAGGTACTTTCGATACTAATGGAAATGTTACCTCAGGTCCTCCTCCTGCACCACTAAAAAAATATACTGTATCAAAAAATGGAAACATCCTGACAATTTCGGGATAAAGTCAAAGGAGAAAATCCTGCCAGGCAAGTTCTTCGATTCACCTGATACATCAAAAAGATAAGTAATTTTGATATGCAGGATTTACCTTCAGGAAAAATTGAGAGAACTTAAACTAACGACTCCAATGCCTTATATAGTAGGAAGGATATATCTAATTCGTAAACCCTAATTGATTCCCCCCCTGTATGACAGTTTTGTAAATACCCTATAACCACGTGCTTTTTACTCCTTTAACAATAAATAGTACAACGCTTCCAGCAAAATATACGACGCTGTCAGCAAAATAAACAACGCTTCCAGCAAATTTAACGTCATTAGAAGCCATATTTACGACATTTGCTCCAAATTTGACTATTGTCATTTTAATCCAAACACCCCTGAATCGCAATATTATCACATTTTCGTCTGACATTTTGTCATTAACTACCATATTTACAACCTTTTCAAAAAATAAAACACCATTGTCACGAAATAAAACACCGCTGTCAGCAAAATAAACACCGCTCTCAGCAAATTAAAAACCATTGATTCAAAAAATAATATAATTGGTTTCAATTTAAGAACAATTGATTTCATTTCTTATCACATTGTTCCCTTTTCAAGAAGCAATCATTCAAAATAAAATACAATTCACTCCAAATAAAACACCATTGTTTTCAAAAAAACCTGTAAGAGCCAGTCCCGACTTTCTTCGTGATGCTTTTTAGCTCCCGACGGGTTTCAATCTATTACAAAACCATTATAAATCATTTAATTTTGATTATTGGATATATATAGTTAATATTGCCGGGTGAAACTGAAAATAATTCTATAATAGTATATAATTTCCGATTTTTACCAATAATCCCCAATAAAAATATTTTCCTGATGTTTATAGTATATAATATACCTGATATTTTTTTTCTGAAAAGGAGGATAGTATTAAGAAAGTCTTTGTTTGTATTGCTTTTGACGGATTAAAATCCATGAGATTACAACCACCAGAAGTCAGTCTGTTTTTTCAAACTATAAAAATGAGACTAGTAAAGAATTGAAATAATGAAAAAGGTAAATATAATTCCTTATTATAATTCATTATTGGTGGTATTTTCCCTAATTTCTTTTATCCTAATACTTTTTTTAAGAATAAAGATAATGTTTTTTCATACATTTGATATAGGAGGGCTTGAACATTATTGGATATGCAGCATACAAAAAATTTTGTTAGGATATAATTTATATGAAAACCCTCAGGTACCACCGTTCGATATAATTCAATATGCACCGTTACATTTTTATCTTGTTGCATTTATTGAGAAAATAACTGGAATAAACGGTTATAATCCTTATGATGTTTACTTGACAAGCAGAATAGTAGCTCTTTCATTAAATATAATTATGTTGTTTATTATTGCAGCAATATTGCATAAGGTTTTTAGGGTAAAAGTTGGACTGAATATTCTGGCATGTGTATTATCATTTGTAACCTTAACTCCACATTTTTATTCAAGAGGCGACTGCCTTTATATTGTGTTATCATTGGGTTCATTTGCATTTTTCTTGTTATTTATCAAATCAGTCTTTTTTAAGAATAAGGTAATTTTTCTAATAATATCATGCCTGCTGGCGGTTCTTACATTATTTACTAAACAAAGCGGTTTGATGATAATGGGTATCTATGTTTTCTTTTTGTTATTTATTAATAAGGACTATAAATTTTTAGGAATAACAATTATATCATTTATAGTTTTTGGAGCAATTATATTTTTTTCCATCGTTCCTAACGACCAATATTATACAATCTATCAGAATACTATACTTGGATTAAATCATGGATATTCCTTGTTCTTTTTCATAAGCATATTTACTAACAGGTATTATCTTGATATGCTATGCTTTTTAATTATAGGCATAGTTTTTTCAATATATTTTTTAAAACAAACAACTATTGAATACAAATTTTTAGGTGTTTCCATTGCTTTAAGTTTAGCCTTTGGTATAGCGACAGGATTTAAAATAGGTGCAAGTCTTAATTATTTAATTGATTTTTATATTTTCACTTTTATTGGTTTGGCTATTTATTTATCTTCCATACAATCCGAAAAGAAAATTATATTTAAAATTTTTATTTATTTAGCTATAGTCATTGTTCTTTTCTTTAAGTCAGCGGAATTGTTTTCTGCAGTTTATATAAGCCATTATAGAAGCGATGAAAAAGAGTTGTATGATAATGAAAAACAGGTAACTGATTATTTTATTAAAGATTTGAAGGTTGATACTAGTGCACATATTTATCTTGCTGACAGAGGTTCACTGGAAAATTTTTTAATCAGGTATACCGTCATGAATCATAAGGAAGTTGTAGAGCTTACAAATGTCAGGCATGTATTTGATTATAGCTATTTTAAAAGTAATGCTAATGATGGATATGTAAAGTATTTGATAGTAGATAGAAAGAATCACCCGGATTCCTTTGATATAAAAGATGGAAGCATTGAATTGTTCGGGATTAAGTTTACGAACTTTAATATGATTAAGAAAATAGGAGAATTTTCTATTTATCAATATTCAAAAATCTAAAGTAATAAATACAAATAACTATGAGTGAATACTTTGACAGTAGATTTATTTATCAGAATGGAAGGAAAAAAGTTTGGAGAGCAATAACCGAATATTTACAAGAGCATGTAAGTAAGGATGGCGTAATTATTGAATTAGGACCAGGATATTGTGATTTCATAAATCAAATACAGGCAAAGAGAAAAATAGCTGTTGACATAGACCCTATAGTTAAAAATTACTGCGATGCCAACGTTGAATTTTATAATCTCAATGTTTCAGAACTATCTTTTCCATCGGATTCTGCCGATGTAATATTTGCAAGCAATGTTCTTGAACATCTCGATAATAAACAATTGGAAATTCTATCCTCAAAGTTATTTGACATACTCAAACCAGGAGGGAAATTGATTTTGATACAACCAAATTATTTCTATGCTTACCGCGAATATTGGGATGATTACACTCATATTAAAGCATTCAGTCATAGAAGCCTTCCGGATTTTCTGAAAAGTAAAAACTTTAAAATTGAAACCATAATGAAACGCTTTTTACCTTTTAGTTTTTATTCTGTTCTCCCTAAAACATATATTTTAACAAAAATTTATTTGAGTTTACCAATCCATCCATTTGCTAAGCAAATGTTGGTAATAGCTAAAAAGTAAAATGCATAAAGGAAAAAAGATTAGTTTAATTTTACCTACTTACAATGAAAGGGATTCTATTAAAAAGGTTATCCTCGATTTTGAAAGCCTTAATATTATAGATGAAATAATTGTAATCAATAACAATGCTTCTGCAGGAACATCTGAAGAAGTGGCGCAAACAAATGCTATTGAAATTATTGAAACGAAACAGGGCTATGGTAGCGCGATTCGCAGAGGATTCAAGGAAGCTACCGGAGACTTGATTGTTGTATGCGAACCTGATGATACATTTCAGGCAATTGATGTGTTTAAACTTCTTGTTTATATTGAAGATGTCTCGATAGTTTATGGCTCACGAACTTCCAAACAATTTATTTGGGAAGGTGCTAATATGGGATGGTTCTTAAAATGGGGCAATTGGGCAACTGCAAAAATTATAGTATTGCTTTTTAATACCAATAGCCTTACAGATGTGGGTTGCACTTATAGAATTATCACCAAGGATGCACTTGAAAAATTGGATGGGCAATTTACGGTTAATTCAAATTTCTTTGGTCCCGAAATGATGATTTTAGGATTTAGAAATAAAATTTCTTCTGTTCAGATACCAATAAATTATAAAGCCAGGGTAGGGATAAGCTCTGTCACCGGCAATCTTTCAAAAGCATTTGTTCTTGGTGTAAAAATGAACATCCTGATTGTTGCTATGAAATTTAAAATGGAAAAAAACATTATCAAAGTAATGGAAAGACTTTGATTACCTGCTGTGCAGGATTTGCAATCCTGCAAATTTCACTGTGGATTTGTAACCCCGCTGGTGTTTGGGGTTTGTAACCCCGCTGGTCGAGATTTGCAATCTCGTCCATAGAGTTTGGGATTTTTAATCCCCTGGGTATCCAACCTTACAGCTCGAAAAACATCCTGTAATGTAATCGTCCTTCACGATTTCCTGACAGGTTGTAAAATTTAAGAAGCAACATTATCCATACAATAATTATATATATCCCACCTCACTGATTCAATTAGCAATTATAAATTATATAAGTTATTTCTATAATCATATAAAAGATTGTGGAAAAATGAATGGTATTTTTGCAGTCTGAAATTTATAAAAAACATGAAAACAACAAAAATCCCCTCCACAAAAAAGAAACCCCAAATGTCAATAATAGAATACCTGCACAAAAGAGTAGCAATTCCCAATCCCCTCGGCGGCTCTTTATATCTCTATCTATGCAATATTACCCATATCTCCTCATTAGATGGTAAGCTATATATTAATAGTATAACAGATAAACCCATCTATATTAATATCCAGATAGGAGAATTATATAGCCAATTCCCACAACCATTCTTTGATAACTGCCACGAAGCACACATAGTAAATGTAAATTTTGTTATCGGGCATATCCCCGGAGATGGCGGCACATTAAAAGTAAAAGACAATTCCGAAGCAGGATATATAGATATCCCTGTCTCCCGCACAAATAAAAACTCCACAAAAACAGCTATTGAAGCAGATACCTTAAACCTGGTTACCCTCAGAGATGAGATTGAAAAGAAAACAGCAGCCGCCAATAAGGAGGCTCAACCTAAGAAGAAAAAATCAGAATAATCATAAATTTAAAGACACAATAAAAGCAACAAATCACAAAACTTTGTGTTCTTTGTGTCTTCCCCCTTCGTGTTCTTTGCGGTAAAAACCCATTATTTATTCAATCCCAAAAAATATCCTTAAACTTCATTTATGCGAATAATCAATCATTCCATGCGAATAAACATTTCATACCATGTTAATAAAAAAATTCTCCAAAAACTCATTTGCTATATCTTAAAAACAGTTGTAAACTTGCAATGTTGATTTGAAAAAAAGGATTCAGAAATAAATAATAAAATGAACAAAAAACAAAAAGATAAACTCACCGCAAGTACCACCGGAATGACATACCTTCAAACCAACATTACCCTAGTTACCCCTGTCGCCGATATTATCACAAATAAAACAGCTTGCGACACATTAATAGGTGTTATCAATACTAAAGAAACAGCCCAAAGCCAGAATAATAAAGGTGTTACAATAGATAAATCAAGTAAAAGAGGCGATTTGGAGACTGCATGCACCAATGTAATAGGGAAAGTAGTAGGTTCAGTATATTGCCAGACAAACCCTACTTTAAAAGGTCTGATAAAAAGAACCCCCTCTCAATTAGCCAGAATGAGTCCTCAATCTCTAATCAATTTCGCCAACTCTATTGTCACCAATCTTCCTTCAGCCACAGTTACATTACTCGTTGGTTCAGGTTTAGTAGCAGCAGACCTTACTAACATTACAACAAAAGTAACAGCATTCAATCCCGTAAAAGCAGCCCCTAAAACTGCAATAGGAATTAAAAAGTCTGCTACACAAACGATGAAACCTAATATCACTACATTAACACAGTACATTGTTAACATCAGTGGTTTATTCATCAACCTCATTAGCAACAACGATTTATACAACGGCTGGTTCGACATCATCAAAGTTTTTAAAACAGGAATTCATTACACCCGCAAATACGGTATTTTACCGGTTTCAGTTTTAGGCGATGCAGCCTTTTACTGGGCAAAAGTAATTAAGAACAGTGTCATAAAAAATACATCCACAGTTGGCGATATAAGAGTAGGCGCAGGAAAAACCGTGGGTGCAGTCGTTACATGGTTTACAATAACCCCCGGCGCCGAATACCTCAATGTCCTCGGTCCCGACGTCATAGTAGAAAGTTTATTGCCAACAGCAATAGTAACCTACGAACTCCACAGCAAATCCCGAAAAGGAAAGAGATTGGTTTAATCTCAATCTTAATATGTCTCAACAACAAAAGCGGTATAAACATACCGCTTTTGTTATTTTAATCCAGTTAATTAATAATACAAACCTATAATGAAACACAATTTAAAGCAAATAAAAATGGGCAAGCCCCATATCGCACCGCTCAAGCAGCTGTCCTTGCTTCCTTCCGGACCTGGGGAGGTTGACTGCGAGCTGGTCGTACAAGACTTACCCGGCGCAAAATTAACTTAACTTATCGGTTACACAATATTAAAAGCAATTATTTTCGATTTCTTTTGCTACTTTTGCCGTCTAATCTAAATATCAGTACTAATGAATAATCAACCTTTATTAAAAACAGCCCTGAAATATGGTGCTATTGCAGGTCTGGCAAACTTTGTGTTTTTCCTTCTTATTTATTTTATGAGTAAAAATCCACTTGGCGGTTGGAGTTGGGCAGGCATCTGGATTTCAATAATTGTGATTATTATGGGTACAAAGTTCCATCGAAACAATGATTTGGGCGGATATATGACATACGGAAGAGGTTTGGGAATAGGAATGCTTATTACTCTTTTTAGTACTATTTTATTCTGTCTGCTGATTCAATCGTTTGGAACTTTAATAGACGCAAGTCTTTTAGAAATGCAGAAAAATGAAATTCTGGCTGGTATGCAAGCTATGGAGGAAAATAAAGAATCAATGATAAAATTCATGGGGGAGAGTAAATTTGATTTAGTGATGACAGAAATGCAAAAGGCTCACGATAAAATGACAATGGTTGATGTTTCATTTAGTCAATTTGAAGTTAAAGTTGTCGGTGGATTTATTTATTCTTTAATTATTTCAGCTTTTTTGAGGAAGAAGCGTCCAATGTTTGAAGAACAACCATCATCACCAACAATTAATAACTAACATTTCCCGTTTTAACTTTTAACCATTAATAAAATATGGATATTTCCGTTGTTGTTCCTTTATTTAATGAAGATGAATCTCTCCGAGAACTGACGGATTGGATAAAACGTGTGATGGATGCTCATTCCTTTACTTACGAAGTTTTATTGATTGATGACGGAAGCAAAGACAAATCATGGAGCGTGATTGAAGAGATTTCAAAATCAAATCATAATATTAAAGGAATAAAGTTTCGCAGGAATTACGGTAAATCAGCAGCCCTCAATGTTGGATTTGCAGCATGTGAAGGAGATGTAGTTATCACCATGGATGCCGATATGCAGGATAGTCCAGATGAAATTCCTGAATTGTTCAGAATGATTAAAGAAGAAGGATATGATTTAGTTTCAGGATGGAAAAAGAAACGCCATGACCCTATCTCTAAAACTATTCCCAGTAAGTTCTTCAATTGGACAACGAGAAAGATGTCGGGCGTTAAGAACCTTCATGATTTTAATTGCGGACTTAAATCATATCGAAAAGAAGTAGTAAAGAGCATCGAAGTTTATGGAGAGATGCATCGTTATATTCCTGTCATTGCCAAGTGGGCTGGCTTTTATAAAATAGGGGAGAAGGTAGTTGAACATCGTGCTCGCAAATACGGAACCACTAAGTTCGGCTTAGAAAGATTTATCAACGGTTTCCTCGATTTACTTTCTATTTCGTTTGTATCTAAGTTCGGTAAACGACCAATGCACCTCTTTGGCTTATTAGGCACCATGATGTTTATGATTGGCTTTTTGTTCACTATCTATCTAGGTATTAGCAAACTCTGGGATGTGTCTCATGGAATCACAGCTCGTTTATTAACTCAGCGTCCTTCTTTTTATATTGCCTTGACTACAATGATTATCGGAACAATGCTGTTTCTTGCAGGTTTTCTTGGTGAGATGATTTCCCGTGCTGCTCCTGATAGAAATCATTACCTGATTGAAAAGAAAACAAACAATTAATTTCGTATGGAATTAAACGAAGTTAAATTTGATTGTAAGTATTTCAGAGGCGAGATTCCCTGCCTTCCTAATAAACAAAGAGATAAAGTTTGTCCTACTTGCGATGAGTATGTTCCGATAAAAACAAAGATACTTATCATTAAACTTGGTGCTCTTGGTGATGTTATCCGAACCACACCTTTAGTTGTTAAATATCGTGAACTATATCCCAACTCCCATATTACGTGGGTTACTCACTCTCCTGATATTCTCCCTAAGGAAAGTATTGAAAAAATTCTGAAATATGGTTTCGATGCTGTGAATCATGTCAATCATCAAAAGTATGACATTGCTATAAATCTCGATAAGGAAATGGAAGCCTGTGCTCTCCTTTCTACTGTTAAGGCAAAAGAGAAGTATGGCTTTATATGGAATCATGAAGAGAACCATATTGATGTCGCAACACCTGCTGCTGTTCATAAATTAATAACAGGTCTGTTTGATAATATCTCCAAACAAAATACCAAGAGTTACCTTGAAGAGATATTTGAGATATGTGGTTTGAAGTTCAACTATGAGCCTTATCTTTTAAATGTAAACAATGATTTAGTTGCTAAATGGACTTTACTTAAAGATAAATCGCAAGACAAAAAGATTATTGGTTTAAATACTGGTTGCGGTAAGCGATGGAGCACTCGGCTGTGGGCTCCTGATAACTGGATTGCCTTAGTTCGACAATTACAACATAACAACTATTATCCTGTTCTATTAGGTGGTATTGATGAGGATGCTCAGAACAATATCTATCAATATGAAACAGGTGCTTATTATCCAGGTACTTATTCTCTTGAAGAATTCATTGCAATCACTGCCAATTGCGATACCATTGTTTCTGCAGTTTCAATGATGATGCATATTGCTACCGGTTTACAAAAGCCACTTATTCTTTTCAATAATATTTTCAACAAACATGAATTTGAAATGTATGGCAGAGGAACTATTATAGAACCGACATCAGGCTGTGATGATTACTACGGCAATGTCTGTACCCGCGAGAATTGCTGCATGAATGATATCAGTGTTGAAATGGTTTACAACGCTATCGTAAAGTTTTCTTAGTAAATGAAGATTGCAATCCTGTCCACTTTTTATCCTTATCGTGGTGGTATTGCTCAATTCAATGCTGCCCTTTATAGGGAGTTAGAAAAGAATCATACCGTTAAAGCATTTACTTTTACTAGACAGTATCCTAACATTCTTTTCCCTGGCAAGAGTCAGATGGTTACTGATACCGATGAATCGGATAAGATTGATGCTGCAAGAGTTCTTGATACCATCAATCCCTTCACTTATTATTCCACTGCAAATAAAATAAAACAGTTTGAACCTGATTTATTAATCTTTAAATACTGGATGACTTTCTTTGCCCCTTCATTTGGTTCTGTTGCTTATCTATTAAAGAATAAATGCAAAATCATTTCCATTCTTGATAATGTAATCCCTCATGAAAAGAGAATAGGGGATAGGGCTCTTACTAAATTCTTCATCAATCAGAATCACGGTTTTGTTACCATGTCGGAATCTGTTCTGAATGATTTGAATCAATTTACTGATAACAAAAACAAAGTATTCATTCCGCATCCTATTTATAATATCTTTGGGAATAAGGTTGCTAAAAGAGATGCTGTTAATCATCTGAAATTAAATCCTGATGATAAACATATTATGTTCTTTGGTTTTATCAGGAGATACAAGGGACTTGATTTATTGCTGGAAGCTATGGCTGATGAGCGAATCAGACAAACGGGAATTAAACTAATTATTGCAGGTGAGTGTTATGAAGATTGGAATTATTACAATGACCTTATCAACAAATATAATCTCCAATCAAACATCATTTTAAAAACTGATTACATCCCTTCCGAAGAGATTAAATATTATTTCTCTGCTGCTGATATTATTGTTCAACCTTATCGTACTGCCACTCAAAGCGGCGTTACACAGATTGCTTATAACTTCGAGCGCCCTATGCTTGTTACCAATGTAGGTGGACTTGCAGAGATAGTTCCTGATAAAAAGGTTGGATATGTTGTTGATACTAATTCTAATTCTATTGCCGACGCTCTAATTGATTTCTATTCTAATAACAGGGAGCATGATTTCAGTGTTAACGCTTCCATTGAAAAGAAACGTTTTGAATGGGATACTTTTACAAAAGGTATAGAGGATTTATATAAGAAGATTACTCTTTAATAAATCTCTCATTGGGAAAAGAGGAGCAATAATAAAATATTACTCTTTAATAAACTTCCCTCTGAGGATTTCCTTGTTATTTGTTATTTGATAAAAATAAACCCCGTTACTCAAGTTGGGAATGTTTATGATTGATGATTGTTGATTGATGATTGCTTCTGCATAAACCTCATTGCCAAGCACATCAGTAATAAGGAGTTGAGAATTGGGAATGGAGAGTTGAGGATAGAAGAGGGTGAAAGTGCCGTTGTTGGGGTTGGGGTAAATAGAGATAGTTGATGATTCACCATTCAGCGAAGGAATCCCGGTGGTATGAGTAGAAATAAAATTTCCAAACGAAGTAGGATTATCACCAACAATAATTGTAGCAGAAACTGTATTAGTGGATGTGTTGATTACGCTGACAGAACTTCCATAGAGATTCGTAACATATACTTTGCTTCCATCGGGGCTTATAGAAATACCATAAGAACCAAGACCAACCAAAACAGTTGCAGATACCGTATTTGTTGCAGCATTTATTACGCTAACGGTATTATCACCATCATTTGCAACATATATCTTACTTCCATCGGGGCTGACAGCAATACCATCAGGATAAGGTCCGACATTAATTATTGCTGTTACTGCATTAGTAGCAGTGTTTATTACACTAACAGTACTATCATGAGTATTTGTAACATATACCTTTGTTCCATCAGGGCTTATCGATAAACCAAAAGGATTACCGCCAACTGTTAATGATCCTAAAATTGTATTAGTGGTGGTGTTTATTATGCTTACTGTATTAGTGAGATGATTGTCAACAAATACTTTACTTCCGTCACTACTCACGCAGATACCAAAAGGAGGAAATCCAACAGAAATTATAGCCGATACTGAATCAGTATAAGTATTTATTACACTTACTGTACTGTCAAGATTATTTGAAACATATACTTTACTTCCATCAGGGCTAACAGAAATGCCTTCAGGTATATGACCAACCGGAATAGTATCTGAAACAGTATTTGTAAAGGTGTTTATTACAATCACGGTATTATCGCATACATTTGCAACATACACCTTATTTCCATCAGGGCTCACAGATACACCTTGAGGGCAAGAAGCGGCAGGAATTGAATCAATAACAGTATTTGTTGCTAAATCTATAACGCTAATATTGTTACTATTACTGCCGTTATTCGCTATATAAGCAGTCTGCCCATCGGCATTCATTACCAAGAAGAATGCAACAACAAGAAAAGTAACAATTTGTTTCATTTTTTCATTTGTTTAATTATTCGCAGCAAAGATAAGTAAATAATAATTAGTATCAAGATTAGCTTTTTAACCTTAGTAGAAAATGAAAGGAATTCGATTCTACCCTCCTACTTTATTATATTGCACAAAATAAGGTAAGAAGGTTTTGGAGTTAGGTTTTGTTTTCTTTCTACTAAGGTTAAAAAAAGAATTTAACGGATAGTTCCAAAATCCAACCTTCCTTCCTCCAAAACAAACATTTATATTGATTATAGTAAGGTTTTTATCGGGTGAAAGAGGGTTTTTATCCGAAAAACTAAGCTTCTTTTTGTCATCCGAAAGCTTCTTTTCGTCATCCGAAAGCTTCTTTTCGTCATCCGAAAGCTTCTTTTCGTCATCCGAAAGCTTCTTTTTGTCAGCCGAAAGCTTTTGTCTAACGATAAAATATTTAGTTTCAGTAATAAAAAACTTATATATCCCCTCCCTATTGTCTTAAAATATAACATAATATATCTTAAGGATTAACCCATGTTTTAAAGACCATTATTTTAAGGTTCTTTTGCATTATAAATCAACCTTGTAAGTGAAAATAGATGAAGTCATTTCAGCTCTCCTTTTTCACCCTATAATAGAATAAATAATTAGCACCAAAAAAGAATTTTAATTCAAAATCTCAATGATTGGAAAAATGAATAAAAAGGATTTCTAAGCAACTAAAGGAACAATTCATCCGATGAGAGGATGCCTGAAAAATATAAATCCACTATTAATTGTTATAGCCGATTATTTTTGTTATCATTGCAACTCGATTTATAACTCTTTAATTTTTACAATTTAAACTATAAATAAAATGAAAAACCTTTACAACAAATGTTCCCATGGCGGAACAAAAAACTTTGGAACTTTATTGTTTTATCAAGCTTCTAAAAACTTATTGGTAATGCTGATGTTGCTGGCAGCTATGGCTTTTCTGCCAAATTCGATGTATGCAACCGCCAATGATGTGGGCAATGCAATTGTGTTTAGTGGTTGTATAGGTCCTCCTCCGCAGCCAGGTCCGATTTCAGGAAATCAACATCCCTGCTACGGGACTGTGCAAACCTATACGGTGGCTCAGGTAACGGGTGCTTCAAGTTATTCTTGGACTACGCCATTTGGATGGACAGGTACAACATCAACAAACAGTATTACTGTTACTGTAATGAATTCGAGCGGCTTTATAACGGTTGTAGCAGCAAACTCATGTGGAAACAGTCCTGCCGAATCACTGGCTGTTACGGTAGGACATGTTCCTCCTCAGCCCGGAGTAATTACAGGACCAACTTCGGTTTGTGCAGGAACCACGCATACATATAGTATAGCTCCGGTAGCCGGAGCAACAAGTTATACATGGACATTGCCCGGAGGTGGATGGACAGGTAGTTCATCAACAGATTCCATTACAGTGGTGGCAGGAAATGGTGGAGGTAATCTGATAGTCCATGCAATTAATGCATGCGGTGCAAGTGCAGGGAGAACATTGGCAATTACAGTTGTTGCAGCTCCTAATGCGCCCGGACCGATTTCGGGACTTACAACAGTATGCGCAGGTTCGGTAGTAACTTATTGTATTAATGCAGTAACTGGTGCAACAGCTTATAACTGGACATTGCCAGGAGGATGGACGGGTTCATCAACAACTACATGTATTACAACAACTGTGGGAACAACGGGTGGAACTATAACTGTTGATGCAGTGAATTCTTGTGGAGTAAGTTCGGTGGTAACATTAACAGTAAGTGTTATTTCAACATTGCCTGTGCAGCCGGGACCTATTAATGGCAACGCAACACCATGTGATAGCACGGTACAAACCTATTTTGTAGTTCCGGTAGCAGGTGCAACAAGTTATATATGGACAACTCCGGTGGGATGGACAGGCACTTCGACAACAAATAGTATTGTTGTTAATGTGATGACTGTAAGCGGAACTATTTCGGTTGCTGCAGTCAATGCTTGTGGCAGCGGACCTGCAAGGACATTGGCAGTTACAGTTGGAGGAAACTCTCTTTCACAGCCCGGACCTATTTCAGGAAACATTTCAGTCTGTGCAGGAAGTACGCAGACCTATACTATTGCGCCTGTAACAGGTGCTACGAGTTATATATGGACGTTGCCGGGAGGATGGTCAGGAACTTCCGCAGGAACAAGTATTACTGTAACAGTTGGAACAACAGGAGGGACGATAACAGTAGTTGCACATAATTCTTGCGGTAATAGTATCGCACGAACATTGACTGTGACAGTTGTATCACCACCTCAGCAAGGACCAATAACGGGTAATGCAAATCCTTGTTCAGGAACTTCGCAGACTTATTCGGTATCTGCTGTGACAGGAGCTACTTATACTTGGACATTACCGGCAGGATGGCCCGGTTCATCAACAATTAATAGTATTACATCGAGTTCGATTGGAACAACAAGTGGTTATGTAAAGGTTCAAATCTCTGATGCATGCGGCAGTGTCACGGATTCATTGCTTGTTACTGTTGCAACAACTCCTGCACAGCCCGGACCGATAACCGGAAATGTAACAATGTGTCATGGAACCAATCAGACATATAGCATAACAGCAGTAACAGGAGCTTCAAGTTATGTATGGACTTTACCGGCAGGATGGGCAGGAAGTTCAACAAATACAACTATCAACACTACGGCAGGATTATCCGGCGGAACTATTTCTGTAAGAGCAGTTAATGCCTGTGGAAGCAGCGCATTACGAACACTTACTGTGGTAGTGGATACAGGAACACTTCCTCAGCCGGGACCAATATCTGGAAATGATACTGTTTGCCAGGGAAGTACTCAAACTTATACGATAGCACAAGTAACAGGTGCAACAGGCTATACATGGACACTACCAAATGGATGGGTAGGTAATTCTACAATAACAAGTATAACTTTAACAGTAGGAGCAAGTAGCGGCACCATAACTGTAATACCAATTAATGCTTGTGGTAGTGGGCCTGCAAGGACGCTGTTTATAACTGTAATGCCTTTACCTGCACAGCCAGGACAGATAATAGGTAATACATCACCATGTTCTGGCTCCACACAGCATTACTATGTTGCACCGGTTACCGGGGCTTTAGGTTATACATGGACTACTCCAGGTGGATGGACTGGATCCTCAACTACAGATTCTATCACGGTTACAGTTGGACTTAACAGTGGAACTATATATGTTTCAGCACATAATGCTTGCGGAAGCGGTCCTGTAAGAACACTTGCAGTAACAGTAATTAATGCACCACCCGAGCCAGGACCAATACAAGGTGACTCAACACCATGTGCAGGAACAGTTCAGACTTATTCTATTGCACCAGTTGCTGGAGCGACAAGTTATATGTGGACATTACCCAATGGCTGGAGTGGAACTTCCACAACAACAAGCATCACAACTACAGTTGGCACAACAGGAGGAACAATATCTGTAGTAGCTTGCAATGCCTGTGGATGCAGCCCTGCACGGACGATGACTATAACGGTAATAACTGCACCTGTGATAGGTCCAATAGTAGGTGATACAACACCATGCCAGGGAAGTACGCAAAGTTATTCAGTAACTAATGTACCAGGTACTACTTATAATTGGACATTGCCAGGAGGATGGACAGGTAGTTCTACAACAGGCAGCATCAGCACCACGGTAGGAACTAATAGTGGTAATATTACTGTTGTAGCCTCGAATGCTTGCGGTAGTACGTATGAAACTCTTGCAGTAACGGTACTGCATGCACCTGTAATAGGTCCGATAGTAGGTGATACAACACCGTGCCAGGGAAGTACGCAAACTTATTCAGTAAATCTGGTATCAGGTACAACTTATCAATGGACAAAACCTGCAGGATGGATTGGCAGTTCGAATACAAATAGTATCACATTAACTGTGAGTTCTAATACAGGCAACATAACAGTTAGTGCAACGAATGCTTGCGGCTCAAGTTATGCAAGCTTGACAATAACAAATGTAGCAACGATAGCGATTACAGGCAATCCTTCATCATTTAATTTCTGTGCACAAGCTGCTCCAACTTATGAGATATTAATGGCAACAGCAGGATTTAATTCTTATGTTTGGTCACCAAGTGGGGGAACATCTGCTACTGCAACTGTAAGTACTGCAGGTACATATACAGTATCGGCAGTAAGCAATAATGGATGTACAGCTATAAAAACCCAAGGAGTAACAAGTAATTGCGCTCTACCCACAAACATCCACGTAGATTCAGTAGGCACTGTAACCTGGATTCAATCACAATGTGCTGTCAGTTATATTTTAAGAATTAGTGTTCATAATCTTAATAACTGGACAAACTATACTATTAATAACACTAATACTTATACTTTCTCGGGACTAAATCAGAATAGTTATGATGTTGAGATAATGACCAACTGCACATCTAATGGCAACGTCAACTCAGGATGGTCATCTATCTATACCTTTACTTATCCATCTCCAAGAATGATGGAAACAAAAGCTGTAAATGCCATGCTCCCCTTCAATCTCTACCCAAATCCGGCAAATGATGAGGTTACCATTTCTTTCTCCACTATGGATGAGGGTTCGTATTCCATTAAATTGATTGATATGCTTGGGAGAGAGGTAAAATCGGAAACTGATAAAGCAACCAATGGTGATAATGCCCATATCCTGAATCTGGATGGAATGGCAAAGGGTGTTTATACCGTCATCTTGCAAAAGGGTGATAATATATCGAAAGCTAAACTTGTGGTTGAGTAGGTAAATAATCAGAATATTACTTAAACCGCCTCTCTTTATATAAGGAGAGGCGGTTTTTTATTGATTATCAATGTAATAATATCATAATCCAAGTGGCTGAAGAGCTAATCCGCGTGGCTGAGAAGTTAATCCACATGGCTGAGGAGTTAATTCACGTGGCTGTAGAGTTAATCCATGTGGCTGAAGAGTTAATCCATGTGGCTGAAGAGTTAAGCCACGTGGCTGAGGAATTAAGCCATAGGGATTTTACATTGTAAATATGCTAAAATACAGCTTATCCAACCTATAATAATATTAAAACCTATATTTGCGTTCTCAAATAACACATAAGAATGATGCATCATCTTAAAAACCTTGTTTTAATAATAGCGATAACACTGATTTCGGTTAATCATCTATCTGCCCAAACCTATAAAATTGTGAAAGGCGATACTATTAACAGAACAGATGCTAAAAATATGAAACAAGGTGTTTGGAAGAAGTTTTATGAAACCGGTTCCCTGTTGTCGGTGGGTGAATTTAAGGATAATAAGCAAATCGGCATTTTTAAATTTTATTATGAAGATGGGAAACTCAAGGGTGTGAGTGAGTTTTATAATAATGGTGTAAATTGTAACTTTACGGGTTATCATGAAAATGGGAAAGTGGAATCTATCGGCAAATATTATAACATGAAAAAGGATAGTACCTGGCGTTATTTTTCCGAGGATACTACCTTGCTTGCTTTTGAATATTATAAGAAAGGAGTGCCTGATAGCATTTGGCGGACTTATTTTCCGAACGGGCGATTGGTTCAGTTGATTACTTATAAGGATGGCAAGAAAACCGGTCCGATGAAAGAATGTTATGATAATGGCTTGGTAAAATTTGATTGCGTATTGGTTGATGGCGAGATTGAAGGGATGACAAAACAATATTATACCGATGGAACCAAGCAATTTGAAGGGGCTTATGTTCATGGATTGAAGGAAGGCAAGTGGACTTCGTGGGATGAACAGGGGAAAATTATTAAAGTTGAAAACTATCATCACGATGATTTGATACAAGATCCGAAGCTGCCAAAAACGGTTAAAGATTCCACAGGTCAGAAAAAATAAGTACCTTTGTATCAGATTTAAAACAGATAAATGAGCAGTAAAGGAAGAATTTTGGTTGCCATGAGTGGCGGAATAGATAGCTCTGTTGCCGCTATCATGCTCCATGAAGAAGGTTATGAAGTGATAGGCATCACCATGAAGACATGGGATTATGCCGCTTCGGGAGGAAGTAAGAAAGAAACGGGATGTTGCAGCCTTGATTCGATAAATGATGCACGGGCAATTGCAGTTTCCAAGGGGTTTCCGCATCTTATTTTAGATATTCGGGAGGAGTTTGGCGATTTTGTTATTGATAACTTTGTGGATGAGTACCTTGCCGGACGAACGCCGAATCCTTGCGTGCTTTGCAATACACATATCAAATGGGAGGCATTGTTAAAACGTGCTGATATGCTGGATTGTGAGTTTATTGCTACAGGTCATTATGCACAAGTGAGGGAAGAGAACAATCGTTTTGTAGTTTCAAAGGGCTTGGATGATAATAAAGACCAAAGCTATGTTCTCTGGGGATTAAAGCAGGAGTGTTTGAAGCGGACGAAGTTTCCATTGGGACATTATCGGAAACCGCATATTAAAAAGATGGCAATAGAAATGGGCTTTGAAGAACTCGCAAAGAAAAGTGAAAGCTATGAGATATGTTTTGTTCCGGATAATGATTACCGTGCTTTCCTAAAACATCGTGTTGCTGATTTAGAAGAAAGAGTGGATGGAGGAAACTTTGTTACCACCGATGGAAAAGTACTAGGTAAGCATAAGGGTTATCCATTCTATACCATCGGACAAAGGAAGGGTTTGGAGATTGCAATTGGCTCTCCGCTTTATGTAACTGAGATTGTTCCTGAAACCAATACTGTTATCCTTGGAACAGATGAAGATTTGAAAAAACAACAACTTTCTGTCCGTAATTTGAATCTTATTAAATTTGATTCCGTATACGGCGGCATGGAAGCATTGACAAAGATAAGATACAAAGACCATGGGACGATAAGTACTATTACCCAAACCGATGAATCGCATCTGGATGTGCTGTTCCATGAATCTGTTTCAGCTATTGCTCCTGGTCAGAGTGCGGTCTTTTATGATGGCAATGATTTGATAGGTGGAGGTTTCATTGAAAAGAAGAAGTAAATGAAGAGAACAATACTTTTTTGTTTTTTGATTTCTTTATTCGCCGCTTGTTCAAAAGATACTACTTCAACAATCAATAGCGACCCGGCTGGATTTGGTTACTTCCCGATTGATACAGGGCATTGGGTAATTTATGATTATGATTCGATAGCTCTCGGTCCCTTCTCACAGGATACTTATAAATTTCAATTAAAGGAATATATCACATCCACCTTTCTTGATAATACAGGGCAAACTACTGAAAGAATAGAACGCTATGTTAAATTAAATGATACCACACCATGGAGGATTGTAAATGTCTGGACTGCAAACCTGCATTCAAATGATGCCGAGCGGGTTGAAGATAATGTGAGGTTTATAAAACTTTCATTCCCTGTAAAGCTAAATGCTACTTGGAATGGGAATGCTTTGAATTCTATTTATCCTGAGTGGGATTATTCCTATACCGCTGTTGATCAACCGCTGACAATTGGTACTTTGCACTTTGATTCCACACTCACTGTTCTTCAAGTCAATAACTCTAACCTTGTTCAACAGCAATATGCAGTGGAGCAATATGCAAAAGGTGTAGGAATGATTTATAAAGAGTTCAAAAACGATTCTATTAATACCGTTAATAATGTAATAACGGGATTTGATTTAAAAATGACAATCACTTCCTATCAGAAGTAAATCTTTATCATGAAAAAGCTGCTCTTTGTTTTTATTCTTTCCACTCTGGTTTCAATTAATGCTCAAGCACAATATCCTTACCCATATAGATATTTCATTCAGTTCACTGATAAGAATAATAACGGTTATAGTTTAGATAACCCCTCCGCATTTCTATCTCCACGAGCTATTCAAAGGAGAATAAACCAGAATATTCCTTATGATTTCCATGACCTTCCATTGACCCAGGCTTATATTGATAGTGTTGCATCTTATGGAGATACTGTTGTTAACCGCTCCAAGTGGTTCAATGGAGTTACAATTTTAACATCCAATCCCAATGTTCTTAATCAAATTCTTGCGTTGCCATTTGTTGTCGGTGCAAAAGATGTGGGAAGAATGAAAAATCCCAATCTGAAGCAATCTGAATCAATTGGATTTATTCAGCATGAATCAATGTTGCAGGTTAATTCTGATTATTCAGAAAGAATTGAATCAAATCAAAACAGCAATGCCCTCAATTATGGATTCGGTTATAATCAGATTCACATGATTGCAGGTGATTACCTTCATAATAAAGGGTATATGGGAGAGGGAAAAGTAATTGCCATTCTTGATGCAGGTTTTCTTAGAGTAGATACTCTGTCCGGCTTTGATAGCTTATGGCACAATAATCAGATTCTCGGAACTAAGGATTTTGTTTCTGATACATTAGTTAGTCAGAATGTTTTTCAGGATCATTATCATGGTTGTATGGTTTTAAGTTGTATTGGAAGTAATTGGTCTGGAACAATGATTGGAACAGCGCCTCACGCAAATTTCTGGCTTTTGGTTACTGAAGATGCCTATACTGAAAATATTATAGAAGAATACAATTGGGATGCCGGAGCTGAGTTTGCAGATAGCGTTGGTGCAGATATAATAAGTACATCTTTGGGATATACTACGTTTGATCATCCCGATCAGAATCATACATATGCAGATATGAATGGACGAACAACTCCTTGCGCTAAAGCGGCAACTATAGCAGCTGAAAAAGGTATTCTTGTAATTGCTGCAGCAGGAAATTCAGGTGGTAATAATGACCCATGGCATTTTATTGGAACCCCTGCAGATGCTGATAGTATTCTTGCTATAGGTGCCGTTGACCCATCTCGCAATCTTGCCTCATTTAGTTCAAAAGGTCCAGCTTCTGATGGAAGGATTAAACCAGATATAGCCGATCAAGGACAATGGACGACGGTTATTGACCCTGATAATCCTAATGGCAGCCTGAATACGTCTGCAAATGGAACCTCTTTTGCCACACCTATTCTGGCTGGAGCAGCAGCATGCCTTTGGCAAGCACATCCTGCATTGACAAATATGCAAATTCGGTCGGCAATTATTGAAAGTGCGAGTCAGTACATCCATCCCGACAGTCTTTTAGGGTATGGAATTCCTGATTTTGCTTTTGCTGATTCAATCCTTAGTTGCAATTGTGTGCTTTTTACTGATAATCTTGTATCTGTTTATCCCAATCCTTTTTCAAATGGTATTAATTATTCTTTTTATGCAGGAATAAGTGAAAATATATCAGTTACCTTAACAGATGTCATCGGAAATTTGATTTCTTCAGAGACTCATTATGTAATGGATGGAGCGCTTTCAAGGTTTTCTATACCATTATCTTATACAATTCCTAATGGAATTTACATCCTCCAGGTAAAATCTAACAATTCTCTCTTTTCCAGAAAGATTGTTAAAATTTGATTGATTATCAATCAATAATTTCTCAGCTTGAGTTTTTGTTTTAACTGGAAAAACAATAAAAACTCCTCTTTTCGTTACATTTTTCAATTAAAACTTACATCTGACACCATTTTCCAGTTATTCTCCTTTTTAAAGATTTTTCCATATATATATTTGCAGTGTAACAATTCGATAAATCAATTTAAAAATAAATAATATGAAAAACGCAATCAAAACCCTCGCAACGCTGATGATGCTAATTACGATTAACATGGTATCAGCTCAAACATTTTCTAATCGTGCAATTGTAATTAATGCAAGTAATGAATCAGTACTGCCTGCTTATCAGCAATTTGATGTAACTGTTCAAAATGAAAACGGCACCGCCAACATTACCTGGAACCTGCCGATTGAAAACATGGAAGGCTTTTATATTACGGAGCGTTCGAGTGATGGAGTAACTTATCTTCCGATAGCGGTA
>Ga0206936_1076_pt1 | contig 30103 bp, 23 predicted proteins | sample Alteio_BWOrgHeat_14_FD_152922 | JGI IMG/M metagenome (GOLD analysis project Ga0206936, IMG submission 152922) | Enriched cells from forest soil in Barre Woods Harvard Forest LTER site, Petersham, Massachusetts, United States -... | ecosystem: Environmental > Terrestrial > Soil > Temperate forest >... | reverse complement strand
CAAAGATGGGTTTAATAGTGAGAATCAATCCATATAACTTCTTGTTGAGTCTCTCAGCCCATTCAGGCGTAGCGGGAACGTTCACCGGAGGAACACCTTGTTCGGTCGTACCTCTTTGCCCCTTGCGCGCCAGTTCTACCCACTTGGTCATTCCATGAATGTAAGTTCTGAAAGCCTCAGTAGGTGAGTTGCAGTCAGAAAGAGGGAGATAAGCTGAGGGGATATCACCAACCATGACCCAAATCCATGAGTCCACGTCGGGATCGCTGGGGTGGATGCGAAAAAAGAAAACAGCGAAGATGCCTCCGATGCCACCACCAAAATAGCAGTCCAGAACAGTGCCACACCAAGAGAAAGCGGAGATGTACCGCTTGGCATCCTCAAACATTTCGCGAAGTAGAGTAGTGTCCAGTTCATCATCGCCTTTGATCTCAGTAACGGGAACAAGCTCGAATGCGATCCCCTCCCCCACCAGCTCGGATGCCCCGCGTGAATTCATGCCGCTAATTATAGGGTCCCCACAATTCGCTTGGTACCCAACACGATGCATACCAAGTCTGAAACAAGTGCAACAGACTTACCCGCAACCACGCCCCACAATTACAATGACCCCAACGTAATCGACCGACCCAGAAGGACTCCGATGCCCACCAATTCCGTCCACCGTGCAGCGGCACTTGCCATTGCCATGTGTTGTCCCTCGATTCTCCCTGCCCAAATGCAAATGCCAGCCTGCCACGCCATGCCCTCCAACCCCGACGTCGTCGCCCCCGAAAAACTCCCACCCCCGCAGAAGCTCACCGGAATCGGCAACCTCCACTTCCCCATCAGCTCCAAAAACCACGAGACCCAGATGTGGTTCGACCAGGGCATCAACCTCGTCTTCGACTTCTGGGACTACGAAGCCAACCGCGCCTTCGAACAGGCCATCCGCACTGACCCCAACTGCGCCATCTGCCACTGGGCCCTCGCCAACTCTCTCGGAATCCACAACCAGGAAGTCGAAGGCTACGCCCACGACGAACTCATGAAAGCAGTCGCGCTCAAATCCCACGCCGACAAACGCGAAAAGCTATACATCGAATCCGCCGAGGCCGAGGCTGGCTCCGTCACCGCCAATTTCACCTCCCGTCAGGACACCGACGACCAGAGCAAAGTCATCCTCCGTAAGATCGTCAAGAAATACCCCACCGACATCACTGCGCGTCTCCTGCTCGCCGAAGCCGTCCAGGACGGCTACGACCGCGACACCGGAAAACCCAGGCCCGGCACCGTCGAAGGCATCTCCATCCTGCAGGGCATCCTCAAAGAAAAACCCGACGACTCCGCCGCAAACCACCTCTGGATCCACGCCGTCGAAGCCGGCCCGCATCCCGAACAGGCTCTCCACTCCGCACAGGTCCTCGCCGACCTCGCCCCCAACTCCGGCCACATGACCCACATGCCCGGCCACATCTTCTTCCGCACGGGCGACTACCAGCGCGCCCAGGTGTCTTTTGATCTCTCGACCTCAGTCGACGAAGCCTACATGAAGTCCCAGCAAGTCGCCGTCGACGACGATTGGAACTACGTTCACAACCTCATGTACTCCATCGCCAACCTTCTCGAATCCGGCCGCATGGAACAGGCCGCAGCCACCTCCGCCAAGCTCACCACAGCACGCGGAACACGCGCCTCCAGCATCTATCCCTGGTCCACCCGCGACTCCATCACCCGCCTCAACCCGCTGCTTCCCCTCGCCCTCCGCACCAGCAATTGGCACGAGGTCGAGACCCTGCTTGCCACCGCGAACCCGCCTGCCTCCCTGCCCAACCTGAGCCTGCTCTCCACGTCGCTCAACGCCTACGCCCAGGGCATGCTCAGCGTCGAAACCAGAGACTACCCGTCAGCCCAAAAGCACTCCGCTGAACTAGACGCCCAACTCTGGCGCCTCTCCCAGCAAATCGACCAACAAGAAGCAGCCGAGAAAAAGAAGCCCGCCGAAGCAGCAGACAAAAAGCAGCCCTCGAATCAAAAGCAGCCAACCGACCAGACCGCTGGCGCGATGCTCAAACACCTCGCCATCATGTCCCTCGAACTGCGCGCCGCCATCCTGATCCCCACCGGCAAAATCCCTGAAGCCCAGGCCCTCTTCACCCAGGCCCGCCGCGAAGAAACAGAACTCGGCTACCATGAGCCACCAGCCTTCATCCACCCCGTGGCAGAACAGGAAGCCGAACTCCTGATTGCAGCCGGCCAGTATCCCGAAGCAGAAAAAGCCTGGAAGCAGGCCCTCGAAGACCGCCCAAACTCCGGCTTCCCCCTCTTCGGCCTCGCCCAACTAGCGGAAAAATCGGGCGACAACGGCAAAGCTAGTTCTGCCTACAATGAATTCCTGACAGCATGGAAATCCGCCGACCCCCAGTTACCCCAAATCCAACACGCCCAGCAATGGATGACAGCCCACCCAAGCACTGCGCTAGCTTCTTCTAAACTTCCCTAGAGAACGCGGTAATCCGCAGCGTTAGGTAATCCTGAGCGTTAAAAGATGCGGTCATCCTGAGCGAAGCGCCCAACGGGCGCGCAGTCGAAGGACCCGCATTTCTTTCGGCGCGTCGGCAAATGCTACCCCTCACACGCCACCCTTCCCAATATCCATCGAAGGCGACATAGGATTCCGCTCATCGATATAAGCCTCGATCACCTCATCCAGCAGCCCCTGCGCCTGCAAAATAAACTCCACAGCATCGCGCCCCGCGCCATGCCCACCCTCGTGCTCAGTAACATAGTGCGCAGCCGCCTTCACCTGCGCGCGAGCATTCGCCACAGCAATTGAAAGCCCGCAAACCCGCATCACCGGCAAATCGATAATGTCGTCCCCGACATACGCAATCGCGTCAAGCCCCACGCCTTCCTGCTCCATGATCTTGCGTACCGCCTGCATCTTGAACGACTGCCCCATATATAGAAACTCAATCTTCAAATCACGAGCACGCAAAGCGACCGTATCCGAAATCCGCTTAGTGATAAACCCGCACTTCATCCCCGCCAGCCGCGCCAGAGAAATCGCCGTCCCATCATGCGCGTGAAAGCCCTTGGCCTCCACCATCTTCTCCGACTGCAACCCATACCCGGCCTTACCCTCTTTCGCAGCCAGGTGCTCCTGCGTCCCCGCATTCCCCGCGCCCGGCGAAGGGAAAATCCAGATCCCCCCATCCGTCATCACGCCATCCACATCAAAGAGAACAATCTTGATACGCCGCGCGCGATCTTCCGCCGTCAAAACCTGCTCAGTCGATTCAGTCATCCCCCAATTTTACGCGCCACAAAAGCCTCTCCCAGACTGGCACTCTCGTGCGGGCAGGAGCTCTCGTAAGCAATAATCCCCTGATGGAAAGCGCAAGCACAGGCCCGAGACTGATTATCGTGTGCGGCCTGCCGGGGTCGGGCAAGACAACGCACGCCCGTCAACTCGAAAGCAAACTCCGCGCAGTTCGCTTTTCTCCCGACGAGTGGATGGCCACGCTTTCAATCGACCCCTATGACGAAGCCCGGCGCGCGCAAATCGAAGCGCTGCAGTGGAAGATCGCACAGGATCTGCTCCGATTAGGTCTCACCGTCATCATCGAATGGGGTACTTGGGGAAAGTCAGAGCGAGATACGTTACGCCTCGGCGCTCGAGCCCTTGGCGCCGCTGTTGAATTGCACTATCTCTCCGCACCTGAAGATATCCTCCTAGAAAGGATTCGAAGCCGGGGCCTTGAGAATCCACCCATAACTCGCGATGACCTGTCACGATGGATCGAGATATTCCAAGCGCCGACCGCCGAAGAGATAGCTCTTTTCGATCCGCCTTCTTCTCTCCAAGCCTGACAGGCGATCTAAAGCAACCCGGCAAAGTCTCCAATGGCATTTCGGTCAATCGGCGACAATATACCCATGCCCGTACCGCCGCAGCCCGAAGAGCCAAGCCCCCAGCTAACCCCCGAGCCCGGCGAGTTCTACTACGAAGGCCCCTATATCGTCTTCACCGAGGCCTATCACCTCCGCCGCGGATACTGCTGCCAATCCGGCTGCCGCCACTGCCCCTATGGCTTCGCAAAAAGCCCTGACGCTAACAATCTAAACATCCGCTGATAACTTAAGCTATCCCTCTGGCCCACGACTCTCCTTCAACCGTCCGGCCAACCTTCCCCTGAATTTAACCTTAGTTTTTCTTATAGAGCCAATTTCCTAAGCACATTAACATCGCAAGGTAGTACACTCTCATGTCACAGCGATAACCATCCTGTTCACGCTCACGTGACAATCACACCTAATATCTAGCCCAGGAATAAACACCCTGGTTGTTACACCGTAAGGAGGGGGATATGAGTTGGCTCTGGTGGATTATCGTAGGACTGATCGCCGGATGGGCGACAGGCAAAATCATGAAAGGCTCCGGCTACGGCTTCATCGTAGACGTCTTGCTGGGAATTGTCGGCGCGGTCTTCGGTGGATGGCTCGCCGGTGAATTGGGCATCAGCCCAGCCGGCGGAATGATCTACACCATTCTCATCGCCATTGCTGGCGCTGTGATCCTCGTGTTCCTCTTCCGGCTCATCACCGGACGAAGAGCGTAACCCCTCGACTAACCTGAGCCGCGCCTCCACTTTACTTCGGAGGCGCTGCCGCTCCCGCACCAGCTGCTGAAGAGTCCGAAACAGTCGCGGTCTGCGCCTCTCTCACAAGTACCGCAAATCGAGGAAACGCAAAGCTCCCTCCCGCATCATCCACTACATTCAACTGACCAATATAAGTGCCCGGCCTCAACTTATCCAGCGGCACATCTAACTCAACAGCCACCGCATCCCGGCCTGCAACGTTAAGCGCCGTTGCCTGAACAATCGGCGTCTCAAACACTTTGGTCGATCCCTGAATAAGCTCCAGACTACTAACTAAGTTGATAGTCCCCTTAGCTACCTTGGGCGCGCCTTCCGTCGTTGTATCCGTCTTAACCTTCGCCGGACTATAAACCTCATACAACAAATACAAGTGCTGCCCCTGTCGAAAGACATGACTGATATTCGGCACATACTGCTGCCCCTCGCGCACCAGAGGATTGATGGCTCCCTTCGCATTTCCCTTAGGATTCTGAGCCGGAACCCGCATCGAAGCCAGCAATATCGAACTCAGCTTCAGTGGCGATTTCTTCATATCCGGCAGTACAATATCCGCCTCGAACGAGCCCATGTGCCCGCCCTCATTCTCCCGGACCACAAACTTCAGGTGATACTTACCCGCAGGCAAATTGAAACTCGTCGAATACTGAATATTCTTCTGCCGCGCCTGCTGCTGCTCATCCACCGCCAGTTTCACCGTCTCGCGCACATTGCCGATCGGCCGCTTGGCCTCATCAATCACCTCGCCAATCACGTCCAGCGTAGCCTTGTCGCGATCCCCGCCCTTCACAAACGGAATCTGCGAACCAGGCACAATCAGCGACACCGGCACATAGAATCTGTTCTCATCCAGCCTGAAGTAGAAGGCATCCAGATAGACAGCTACATCGGTCGCTGGAAGATCACTGGATAACTGCTCATCTAACTCACGCTCGCGATCCTCCTTGCCCGAATGCTTGAAGTCAGCCGGAGCGTAGTAGCCCGGACGATACTCCAGCTTCACTCCGGGCCGGTTCACTCGAACAGTAAGCTTGCGATACCGCCCATCCCGCAGTGGATTCAAAGGCCTGAACCCAAGCACATAATACGCAGAAGAATCTCTCTGCACCTGGGCAAACGCAGGCGCAAAATCATTCGAATCAAGGAACGCCTTCCCACCCGTATCCGCCGACAATGTAGTCAGCGTCTCCTGCGAAGCAAAATTTGCATTGAAGTTATTCTGAATAGCCCCGCCGTTGTAAGCACCCGTCCCGCGCAAACTCGCCGTCGAAGCATCCCCCAGCGGCGAAATTGCCTGCAATCCCCGCGTATCCAGCGAATAAATCGAAAGATTCGCTCTCACCGCTGAATTGATCGCCGCCCGCAGTGAAGCCTGATTCTCAATCCCATCCCGCGAAAGCCCGCCCGAGAAATAAAGCAGCGACTTCTTCTGATTGATCTTCTCCAGCGACTTGGAGATGGCCCTCAGCGCATATAACTCGCGGTCGGTATTGATATCGTTATACTCGCTCTCATCCGGCGTATAACCGCTCGCATCCTCCACCTGGTTAGAGTTAGCATTTGCCCCCTGCGCAAACGCGTCACCCTCCGTCCCGTTATACATTCCTATCTTGCCGATCAGCAGTTGCTTGTCCGAAGTAAAGTCCTGATCCACCTTCAGCGAAGTATCCAGCGAAACCAGCGCAATCAAATCCGCCGACTGCAGCTTGTTATTCAGAAACTCCTTCGCCGCAGTAACACTGCGATCCAAATCCTCCGGCTGCATAGAAGTCAGATCAAAAAAGAAAACAATCAGCCGATGATTGCGCAAATCCTCCGGCCGCGCGCCAGCCGCAGTGTTACCCCGCGTCGACGCCGCCAGCCCGCTGATAGTAGCCTCATTCAACGGCTGAGCCATATCCACACTCTCAAAATCAAAACTCGCAATCTGCTGCGGCTTTTCGTTTTCAAGAATCGTGAAATCACTCTGCTTCAAACCCAGCACCGGCTGCCCTGTCTTTGCATCACGCACCACCACATTCGTCAGCACAAGATCAGACTCAGCTCTCAGCACAAACCCCGTGTCCTGCCCCGCATTGGTCTGTGTCTGCTGCCCACCTCCCACAGCAGGCAAAGCAAGCAATACAGCCATAGCTGCAGCAAACAGGCGTCGTAATTGAATAGACACGCCACTCACATCGATCACCACAAATCTCGCTAACTCGCCCATGCCGCAAAGCGGCACTAACCGGCTAAAACCTGAAGCGCGCAACAAAGTTGAACTGCCGCATTGGAGCCGTCGAAGTTACCTGCCCCGCCGTCGGCGAATCCAGATTCGTATCCACACCGGAGTACTGCACAGTATTGAAAACATTATTAGCCGTCGCCCTGAGTTCCAAGCTCCGTGTATCTCCCAGTCCCATCGTCTTCGACAGCGACATGGCATTCGAAATCGTACCCGGCCCAGCTATCGAGTTACGCGAAGCATTGCCAAATCCATTGTTCGCAGGCACAGCAAAAGCGGCGGTATTGAACCACGACTCAACCGAACCACCTCCGGACGTCACAGAAACACCCGGCACCCGGTCTGGCCGCAGCGATCCCGCCGTGCCTCTGGCGACGTCCGCCACTGCTGCCTGATATCTCGGCGTAAGCGGGGTGCCCGTCGCAAAAGTGAATGTCCCCGAAACCGACCATCCCTCCATCACCTTAGAGGCCACGCCCCCACCCGAAAGAAACTGCCGGTCCTTGCCAAATGGCAATTCATAAAGATAATCGCCACTTACCTTATGCCGCTGGTCAAAACTCGAGTTACCCTCTTCCGCGGGTAAGTCCTGCCAGTTCTGAGCTACCACCGTAGACGTGCCACCAATCGACCCTGCATTGTCGATCGAGTGCGAGTACTGATAGTTCGCGCCCAGCGAAATCCCGTTCTGCAATCGCTTGCGCAGCCGCACCGTTCCAGCGTTAAAATTTGAAAACGCCACCGCCTGTTCGTAGTTGAACAACACCTGCGACCCAAACGGACTTGTCTGTTCCTCCGGCCTCGGCGCACTCGTAATATCCAGGTGCGTCCCCTTCGACCCGTTGTAGCCGACGCTCAGCAATATCCCCCACCGAAACGTCTTCTGCACATCGATATTCCACGCCTGCACATAGGGCAGGAAGTAATGCGGATCGAGCGAGTAGTTAGGTGCCTGGCTTCCCTCCGGCACTGGGAATCCATTCTCCAAAGTAATCGGCGTCGTACTAACTTCATTCGTCTGCACATTGGCAAATGGAGGCTGATGCGCCAGCGTAGTAGCAAAGCTGGAGTACTGGCCATTCGTGAAATTAATCCCATATCCCGCCCGCACCACAGTCGACTTAGGCAACCGCAGTGCTATGCCCAGGCGAGGAGCAATCGCTGTTCGAAACGGAAACACAAGCGTCGCCGGCACTGTCCCGCAAAATGCTGAAGTGCACCCGGGATAGACCACTCCCACCTCGGTAAATCCCTCATTCGCTGCCAGCATTGACAGATGATCATATTTTTCCGAGAACGGCGAGAAATACTCATAACGAATGCCATAGGTCAAAGTTAGATTAGAGAAAGCTCGAAAGTCATCCTGCGCAAACAGGTCCCACACATTCTGCCGCAGATAATTCTTCGAAATTGTCGATTGAATGGTGCTTTCCTGCGGCAGCCCAGCCAACAGGTCCCCCAACGCGCTGCCAGTCGCTATCCCCGTAAAGTAAAACGTCCCTGTAGCGTTCGAGCTGCCCAGGATATCCTGATGCACTCGCCGATAATCGCCGCCAAATCGATAGTTATGCTTGCCGTGTCCCCAACTCAGCGTTTCTGTCAACGAAATCGTCTGCTGTAATCGAAAACTCGGCTGCTGCTGACTTAGTCCCGCCTGCCCACTAAGCACGACGTTGGGAACCCCATAATTAAGCGGACTGGAATTCAGCGGACCACCATCCGGCCCCAACACCCCTATTTCCGTGGCAATGTCCGCTACATCCGTATAAAAGTTTGTAACCTGGCCCTTCGTACGATTCCAGCCCAGCGTCAGATTATTATTCAGCCGATGATACCCGAGCGAGTATCCCGTCTGCAGTGAGTAGCTATCCGTCGCAGTCTTACCGCCTAATTCAGGAAATAGGTTTAAATTATCTGATGCTGCGTGGCTCCAGTTAAAATTTGCGTTCATGCTCTGCCTGAGTCCCTGCGCCTGGTTACGATTCCTGCGGCCCACGCCGCCTCCACCCCCACCTCGTCCTGAAGGAAGCGAAGCATTCGGCCCAAGCGAACGAATATAGCGCACCCCGGCCTGCGTCGAATTCGACTGTCCCGTCGACGCAAAGTAGTAGTTATAGTTATCCGTCGTACTGGCAAGGTTAGGCAAAGGAAAGAATGTGAGTAAATTACACGCCGCGCTGGCGCCGGCAGAAATTGAACTCGGGCAGGAGCCGCGCTGATCCGCCGTCGGCACAACCGCATATTCATTAAATGGTGTAGAAGTCCGCTGCCCCGACAGAGTTAGAAACAAGGTATCCTTGCCGCTCGGCTTGGTAAGTTTAGGCAGATAAGGCTGACCAATAAAAGTTAGCCCAAAGCGATTCGAACCGTACTCAGGCTGATTCTGTTCCTGCCCGCGCAGAGCATACGGCAGCGCGTTCAGCGCTGAATCGTTCCCCGTCCAGAAGATCGCCCCATGAGGCTGGTCTGCCCGAAAACCGCGAAAATTCCCGCGTCCGCCACCAAATCCCCCGAAACCACCCCCGACAATATCGGGCCCTCCAAAAAATCCGCCGCCCGCTCCTCCACCCGGGCCGCCACCTAACAAGCCCTGCGAGCGCGCGGTTTCCATCGCATCACGAATCCGATCCACATCCACGCCGGCCAGCGGACTCACCGTTCCCGATTGTCCACTGATCGCCACCGAATCTGAACCAAAGGTAGAGTTGTTCGCCGCCGCGGGCAATGCCGCTCCGCTCGCGCTCGTCCCACCCTCCGCCGCATCCGTACCCGACGCCAGCGAGTTCAACAGGCTCAGGCTCTGCGCACCGCTTCCGCCGAGTTGCCGCATCGCCTGCGCAATCTGCTGAGTCTGCCCCTGCTGTTGCTCCCGCGCATCTTGCTGCGCCACCCTCGAAGCCAGGCTCAAGTCAAAGTTCACCGTCTGATCATGCGAAGCAGCGTTCAGCAACGCCTCGTGAGTACTCGCTGCAAAGGCCGCAAACTCCGTCCGAATAACATAACGCCCATTCTGCGGAATCGCCATCGACCACGCACCCGTAACATCCGTCGTCGTCGCAAATCGCTTTCCCGTGAGCGTGTTGGTTGCCGTAACCGCCACACCCGGCAGCGGAATATTTCCTGACTTGATCAACCCATGCAGCACACCACCGGCCACTGGCAGACTACTCCCCACCGCCACCGGACCAGGCGAAGGAGCCTGGGGCGCAGCGCCAGGCGGCTGGCCGGATGCGCCCGCCGCCACAACCGCGCCAATCAGAATTCCGGCACAGATTCTCGTGGCCGACCAGCCCCGTACCCCTCTCATCAATCCCGCATTGTCGACAGCCAGCCTCAATCCAAATCCGCCTGTATGAAAGTTGTTAGCTCGCATTCGTCTGACGTACCCGCGCGAGATAAGGTTTACGGCCACCCCGCTCGCGGCACTGTGTTCTTGTAGGAGCACTTGCGGTCATACTAAATAACCCTTGCTTTCGCACCCCCTCCATGTTAACTATTAAATCAACATCTCAAGAATTGCGACCACGAGAATTCACCCTCGGGAGCATGAGTTCTGGAATGAAAGAAATGATGAAAATTGGGACAACGATTCGGGGCCATCGTTTGCAGAAAGGGCTCTCGCAGGGCGATATAGAGAAGAAGACCGGCCTGCTGCGCTGCTATCTCTCCCGCGTTGAAAACGGACACACCGTTCCATCGCTCGATACCCTCTCAAAGATCGCGCAGGCGCTCGATCTGCCCATCGCCCAGTTCTTCGCGGAGGACTCGCTCAATCGCGAACTCAACACCCAAAAGCTCTCTGATGAAGAGTTGCGTTTCCTCACGCAAATCCGGCGTTACTCCACTAATCTCAATGAAAGCGATCGAAAACTGCTGCTGGCGATGGTTAAGAAGTTCGCCGCCACTGCCGTACGATAATGCCGCTCGATAATTAGATAGACGTTACCGCCCGACGAAATTCGCGGCCGGGAACACGACGCTGAGAAAGTAAGCAAAGAAAACCAACCCTGTAGTCAAACCACTTACCGCCACCCTGCGCCGGAAAAGAAACAGCCGCTTCGGCGAACCCAGCATCGGCACAAGCGGTAATGCAAACAGGATTCCACCCACGAATCCTCCCAGGTGCGCCCAGTTATCTACCTGCACTGTTGAGAAGAAGTGATTCCCGCCAAACCCAACTACAAAGTTAATAGCAGCAAAGTAAATCACATACCGCCGCAATCCGTTCAACTCTTTGCGTGGGATCGGCAGCCGGGCCGACTTCAGCAACACGATCAATACGCCTGCCAACCCAAATACCGCCCCCGAAGCGCCAGCCCCAACCGCGCCATTGCCCCATGCCTGATGCACTCCAATCGAGAGCAGATTGCCGGCCGCGCCCGAGAGAACATATGCCGCCAAAACGCCGCCCGGACCAATGAGTGGCTCGCCCAGCAGTCCCAGGTTCCACAGGCACCACATATTGGTAGCCAGGTGAATAATTCCCACATGTACAAACATTGCGCTGACTACGCGCCACCATTGCCCATCGCCCAGCACCGCCGAAGGATCAGTCGCACCCCACCACATAAGTTGGTCGCTCGTTGGTCTGAACATCGAGACGTGCGCCAGCACCATGGCTAGAAAGACCGCGCAGTTAATCCCAACCAGCACATAGGTCGCCGGTGCATAAGCCCATGATCGATGTGCAGCATCCGGCTCAGAGCGATGCCCCGGCACCCTGTCGCGAACCGCGCGCAGCTCTTCGTCCTGAGCGTAACTGGCCGCTGCTTGGGGCGGCAGTATCTCAGGCGGATTCTCAGGAAAGCCAGGCGGGGGGGAGTAACTTCCCATATCTTTACTCTAGTTGGCTTCAGCAGTGCTGGCAATCCAGCCTAAGACTTACAAGCGGTTATTGCAGTATTCATCCGCCATTCACCCGTAACATCGATCTCCAGCCATCTCAACAGCACTCTGGCCGATGTACTCTGGAGAGTGCGCTAGCCCTCGCAGCCTTCAATCCGGCGCAAACAAGGAAAGCAATTTTGCCAGCAGATATGCACAAATCTTCCGATCAAAAACAGATCCGCCGCGCTCTGTTAAGTGTCACCGATAAATCCGGCCTCGTCGCCTTCGCCCAGACCCTGGCTAGCCATGGCGTCGAACTCGTCTCAACCGGCGGCACCGCCCGCGCTCTTCGCGATGCCGGTCTTGCGGTGAAAGATATCAGCGAACTCACAGGCTTCCCTGAAATGCTCGATGGCCGCGTCAAGACCCTGCACCCCCGCGTCCACGGCGGACTGCTCTACATCCGCGGCAAGGCCGATCACGAGGCCGCTGTTGCCGAGCACGGAATCCTGCCCATCGATATGGTCGTAGTCAACCTCTACGCCTTCGAAAAGACCGCCGCCCAGCCCGGCGTCGCCTTCGGCCACCTCATCGAAAACATCGACATCGGCGGCCCGTCCATGGTCCGTTCCGCCGCAAAAAACTTCGAAGACGTGGCCATCGTCACCAAAGCCGGCGACTACACCGCGCTCGCCGAAGAGCTGGCCGCCAACAAGGGCAGCCTCAGCCGCGCCACTCGCTGGCGTCTCGCAAAGCAGGCCTTCGCCACCACCGCCGCCTACGACACCGCCATTGCCAACGCACTCGATGAAATCGCCGAAGCACCCGCGCCCGAATCCGCTGCTACAAAGAACACAGAAGCGCTGCCAAGCACGCTTCGCATCAACCTGCCGCAGGCGATGTCGCTCCGTTATGGAGAGAACCCGCACCAGCGTGCGGCTCTCTACGGCGACGGTTCGGGCCTCGGTGTCGCCAATGCACGCCAGCTTCAGGGCAAAGAGCTCAGCTATAACAACATCGTCGACCTCGACGCCTGCTGGGCACTGGCAGAGGAGTTCCCACAAACAGCCGTCGCCATCATCAAGCACACCAACCCCTGTGGAGCCGCCACAGGCGCCACCGTCCTTGAAGCCTACGAAAAGGCCCTCGCCGCCGACCCCATCTCTGCCTTCGGCGGTGTTATCGGCATCAATCGCGAAGTCGATGCGAAAGCGGCGGCCGTCATTGCAAAGCTCTTTGTCGAAGCCATCGCCGCGCCCTCCTTCACCCCCGAGGCCCTCTCCATCTTTGCAGCAAAGAAAAACCTCCGCCTCGTCGAGGTTCATTCGACTCCCGCTCAGCCTGTCCTCAAGCAGGTCTCCGGAGGCCTTCTTCTTCAGGACGCCGACACCGGCCACATCACTGAATCCGACCTCAAAATCGTCACCCAGCGTCCGCCGACGCGGGAGGAGATGGCCAGCCTGCTCTTTGCATGGCGCATCTGCAAGCACGTCAAGTCCAATGCCATCGTCTACGCGAAGGATGGCCAGACCATCGGCGTAGGCGCGGGGCAGATGAGCCGCGTTGACGCCGCTCGCTTCGGAGCCATGAAGGCCGTGTTGCCGCTCGATGGCTGCGTTGCCGCCTCCGACGCCTTCTTCCCCTTCCCCGATGGCCTAGAAACCGTCGTGAATGCAGGCGCAACAGCCGTTATCCAGCCCGGCGGCTCAGTCAAAGACCCTGACGTCATTGCCGCTGCCGACCGCCTCGGCGTAGCAATGGTCTTCACCGGAATTCGCCACTTCCGGCACTGATTCGCTGCTGCATTCGCCGCCTCCGGAGGCCGTGGAACAATGTCGTGTTTTACGAATGCTCCACGTGGAACAATTTTGGACCGAAAAAAGGCGATTTCGAGTCAAGCGATTTTGTTGGATGTTCTTTGTTTTAGCGCAGTTACGTTTTCAGATAATTAGTGCAACATGTGCATAGGTCAGGGACCGATTTGGCCTCATAGCAGAAATGTGCTAATGGGCCGTGACTCGAAGGGGCGTAGCCCGGCAAAAAACTTTAGTACCAATGCCCCGCTTCGGCGCAATCCAGGCTGCCACCGGAACCATTTGCGAGATACAATCGTCCAATAGTTGATGGCATTGCCGGAAATGTTGACCAACGCACGGCTTGGCGCGACGAACGCGACAAAATGGAAAGCAGCATTCGTCTACAGCCCTCCGCCGATTCGGGCGATCCAGTCATCCCTGACCTTGGGAAAGTGAGCGTGGAAAAAGCAAATATGACGGAAACGCATCAGTACAGTCGTCTCCAGAACTTCAATCGCAGCAACTCGGGCATCTATCTCGGTATCTTCGCCGCAGCCCTTGTCTGTGCCACGCCACTCCTGCAGGCTCAAGCCCCGGCCGCACCGCCGGCAAATACCGGCGTCGACATTGCGCCACTGCCCGCCGCCAAAGCTGCGGCGAGCCCGGCGCCTGATCGCGCTACCGCTTACTACCACGCCGCCCTTGCGCACACCTACGAAGACATGGCGATGAACTACGGCCGCCAGGAGTTCGTGACCCGCGCCGTGGAAGAGTACAAGCTGGCTCTCAATGCCGATCCCAACTCATCGGAGCTCGCCACCGGCCTGGCTGAACTCTACTTCCGTGCCGGCCGCGTCCGCGAAGCCATCCAGACGACGCAGGAGCTCATCAAGAAAGACGACAACAACCTCGAAGCTCACAAGCTGCTGGGGCGCATTTACCTCCGCTCTCTCGGTCAGGAGCAGCAACAGCAATCGCAAGGCGGCCAGTCCAGCCCCAGCAGCCAGGTTCTTGATCTGGCGATAGCCGAATTCCTCAAGATCGTCTCTCTCGAACCCAAGAGCCTCGAGAACCACCTGCTGCTCGGCCAGCTTTACTCCGTCAAGCATGACTCCGCCAAGGCCGAAGCGCAGTTTAAGGCAGCGCAGGCCATCGAACCGGATTCAGAAGATGTTGTGCTTAATCTGGCTCGCCTTCACGCCGAGTCGGGCGACCTGCACGGCGCGGCCGATCTGCTCGAATCAGTGCCCGTAGGCGATCGCACCACCAAAGAAGAATTTGCCCTCGGTGCGGCCTACGAACAGCTCAAGGAATCGAAGAAGGCCATCGCCGCTTACCAGCGCTCGGTCGACATGGAGCCGGAAAATCTGGATGCCACCCGCTCTCTGGCCCAGGCACTGCTCGCCGACAATCAGCTTGACGAAGCGCAGAAGGTTTTCCAGCAGCTCGTCGATGCCGATCCTGAAGACGTCGCCGCACTCGACCGCATCTCCGAAATTCAGCGCCGCCAGGGTAAGTACACCGAGGCACTGGTGACCGTCCGCAAGGCCCGCGCCAAAGACCCCAACTCCCTCGAAGCCGGTTACAACGAGGGCCTGTTGCTCGACGTCCTGGGTCGCTATGACGAAGCCATCGCCACCTACGAAAAGATGGCCGAGCTAACCGTCCACGCCAACGGGGCATACACCGCGGAAGAAAAAGCCAACCGCAGCATCTTCCTCGAGCGCCTCGGTTCCGTCTATCACGAGCAGAACAGAACCCCCGAAGCCATTGCCACTTACCAGAAGATGATCGAACTTGGCGGTGACTTCGCCAAGCGCGGCTATCAGGGCCAGGTCGACACCTATCGCGACGCCAAGAATTTTGACGAAGCCACTGCCGTCTGCCGCAAAGCCGTCGCCGCCAATCCCGACGACCGCGACCTGAAGCTACTGCTCGCCTGGCAGCTCGCCGACACCGGCAAGCTCGATGAAGGTCTGGCTCTGGCCAACGGCATGCTGACCGGCAAGCCCGGGGATCGCGAAGTCTATCTGCAGATCTCCCAGATTCAGCTTCGCCTCAAGCACTGGAAGGAAGCTGAGGATGCGCTGGCCAAAGCCGAGCCCTTCGCCATCAAGGATGAAGACAAGGCCAATCTCTACTTCCAGAAGGGTTCGCTGGCCGAGCGCGAGAAGAAATACGATCAGGCTGAGCAGCTCTTCCACAAGGTGCTTGAGATCGATCCGAATAACGCCATCACCCTTAACAACCTCGGTTACATGCTGGCCGACAAGACCAGCCGCTATACCGACGCCCTCAAGTACATCCGCAAAGCGGTTGAGCTTGAGCCGATGAATGGCGCGTACCTGGATTCACTGGGCTGGGTCTATCTCAAGCTCGGCCAGTACGAGCCTGCCGAGGATAACCTGCGCAAAGCCGTCGAACGCACTTCGACCGACCCGACTGTCCACGACCACCTCGGTGATCTGTACGAGAAGACCGGCCGCATCCGCCTCGCCGCTGCGCAGTGGGAGATCTCCATAGCCGAGTTCGCCAAGTCAGCCTCAGGCGACGTCGAAGCGGCAGAAGTCTCCAAGGTACAGAAGAAGCTGGAAGGCGCCCGGGTCAAGCTGGCCAAGCAGGAAAGCAACCTCGGCACCGACTCCAAGCAACCTTGAGCTCATAACAGCCATGGGAAGGCTACCGGCAACAGCAATAAAATGGCCTCGACGATTACACTCGTCGAGGCCATTTTGCTTTTGCGAGCATGCCCAGCCTCTTTGCTGACGCTCGTTTTATTGCTGGTGTTCCGCGGCCGACTTCGAATACACATCTACGTTCGCTTTATCCACCAGCGCCGTACCTGTATCGATGAAGTATGGATACTCTGAAAAAGCATCCACACTGTAGTCCTTGGTCAGCGACTTGGGCTTGTTGTGGAATATCTCATCCAGCTCTTTCAATCCCACAAATGCCATCGTGAAGGGCTTCTGCGCGATGGTCGCCTCGATGGTGCCGTCTTTGATCTCGGCCAGCGTGTCCTGCTCCACATCCCACGCCACGACGGTGCGGTCCGTCACCTTCTGACGACGCACAGCATCGGCCACCACTTTGCCTGAAGATGCTTCGAGGCATACAAAGGCGGCGACCCTGGTAACTCCCGTCTGCGTCAGGTATTGCTGGGTGTTGTCAAAGGCATTGCGGGCATCGCCCTTGATATTCACGACGTCCATGATCTTGAGATCCGGATGGGTCGCAAATATGTCCTTGAACCCCTGCAGCCGTTCGTCGAGATTGGGCTGTCCGGGCATCGAGAAGAACACAACATTGCCGCGGCCGCCAGTCTTTTCCACGATACGTTGTCCGCCGAGGTGACCAGCGGCGAGATTATTGGTGCCGATAAAGAAAAGCCTGCGGCTCGACGGAGCATCCGAGTCCAGCGTGAGTACCGGAATCCCGGCATCGATGGCCGCATCGATTCCCGGCTTCAGCAGAGCTTCGTCTGCCACCGAGATCAGGATCCCGGCGGGTTTCGCGGCGACGACACGATTCAGTTCCTGCAACTCAGCCTGGGCATCGTAAGTATCCGGTCCTGCCACTCTGGCAGTTACCTTGTAACGGGCTGCGGCGGCGTTGAACCCGGCAATGGCGGTCTTCCAGTACGGCAGATTAATGTTTGCAGCGATGAGATAGTAGACTTCAGAGTTTGAGTGACGTCCGCAGCTCATGACAAATAGCAATGTGGGCGACAGAGCAAGTACCGCGAGCTTCCTGAAGGATGTCATTAACATTTTCCTCCCTGCGAAATTGTGCCAACCCGTTAGTGGTTCCGAAGTGAATGGCGGTCGACATCTCCGCCGGTCTCAGGTCGTTTGCAAGACCTTCACAAAAGTACCCGGAAGTTTACTCCGGGATTTGCGCCTTGTCCAACGCATTGAGCGCGATGATTTCAGTGTTGCGCAATCGCGTCAATAGAGATGATTGATTCAACCGGCGCAGACCTAACCATATAACCTGAAGATGAGAAATCAGAGGGAATCTGCGGTCATGGACGACTTTCCGCCCACAATTCTCCCGCCAATGATCGCCGTATCCGGCGCAGGGGACGATCCCCTCTCTCGCCGAGCCTGGCCCGAGCCCGCGCATCCTTATCGTTCACCCTTCGTGCGCGACATCGGGCGCATCCTTCATGCCAAGGCTTTCAGGCGGCTGGCTGGCAAGACGCAGGTCTTCACCCGCCGATCTGAAGAGAGCGATCACTCGCGCAGCCGCCTCACTCACACCCTCGAGGTCGCCCAGATCGCCCGCACCGCAGCCGCCACTCTCGGCCTCAATGCGGCGCTGGCCGAGGCCCTCGCGCTGGTTCATGACATTGGCCACCCGCCATTTGGCCATGCCGGCGAAAAGGCCCTCGACTCGGCCCTGCGCACGCACGGCCTCGGCTTCGATCACAATCTCCATGCGCTGCGGATTGTCACCAGCTTTGAGGAGCGCTACGCCGCCTTTCGCGGGCTCAATCTCACCCTTGCCGTCCGCGAAGGCATCATCAAGCACTCACGCGACTACCCGGCAGCGAACTATCCTGAGCTGAGCGAATACTTCCTCGACCTGCGGCCTCCGCTTGAGGCCCAGCTTATCGACCTGGCTGACGAAATCGCTTATCTCGCCGCCGATTTTGAAGACGGGCTTGCGGCAGGGGTTCTCGAACTTACGCAGGTCATCGATCAGGTTCCGCTCTTTGCCCGCTTCTATGCAGAGGCTCGCGCGCAATTTCCCGCGGCTGAGTCCCGTCTGCTCACCAACGAAGCCCTCAAGCAGGTGCTCAACGCGCTGGTCACCGATCTAATGCGGGAAGTCACGCGACAGGTGCGGTCCCAGCAAATCGAGACGCTCGACGATCTTCGCCGCGCCCCGCATCGCCTTGCCCACCTGAGTGAGCCAATGGAGGCGCAACGCAAGGAGGCCAAGAGCTTTCTCTTCGCTCACCTCTACCTGTCGCCGGCACTCGAAGCCGAGCATGCCCACGCCGAAGAAGTGGTGCGGATGCTATTCGCCGCGTGGACTGAAAATCCGGAACTGCTGCCCTTCGATCACCAAGCCCGCGTTGCAGAAGAAGGCGCGCCTCGCGCTGTTGCCGACTACATCGCCGGCATGACCGACAACTACATCGAGCAGGCGTGGCTGAACTACAGGGAATCTTCAAAAATAAGCTGGGAGTGAAGGCGCTACTGCACTTTCCCATGCGGCCTGAGCCGTCGCAGATCCAGCGCGCATTCAACAGCATTCTGCGCCGCGAGGCGGAGATTATCACTGGCGGCCCACAACCAGAAGCGGCTCGTCTCGCCGCTCAGCCGCTCCACCGGAGGCTCCGGCTTGAGCCAGACCAGTATGTCATTTTGACCTGCGGCCGCAAGGTTCGAAGGCGAGTCTGTCTCCTCCAGCACCAGATCCATATGCTCTCCGCCGAAGGCATCCTCGAGGGCGGCCAGAGCAACCGGACACTCCAACTCGATGCAGATTGAAAATGTGTTCCCGTGAAAGACAGGAGCATGCACCACCTGCAATCGCAACTCCGGCAAACGATTTGCCGCCAGTGCAGTGTAGTGACGCCGGATACGGTCTTCGGACCGCGCCAGACTCTTGGTAGAACTCTCTCCAAAATTGGCCAGCGTGTTGTACGCCACCTGCGTATCGAAGATCGCACGCGGCATGTTCTGAAAGCTGAGAAGACTCACCGTCTGCTGATGCAGTTCATCGAGCGCGTCCTTGCCGTATTCCGATGCCGGCTGCAACACCGTCGCTGCCGCAAAGCGAACCTCGGCGACTTCATTCAATCGCTCCATGACCATCGCCAGCGTCAGAGCTGCTGCGTTAGCCGGCACCACGGCCTTGGTCAGCAGATCGGGTGAACCCGCCCCTGCACCAGAGCCTTCGCTAAGCCATGGGGCGCGAATCAGCACTCCAGGCTCCTCGTCCAGCGCCCCGGTCAGGTCGAGTACCGTTGATCCAGCACTGAGCGCATTGCGCCAGTACTTCCGCGTCAGATCTTCACTGCCTGCGAAGAACGTGAAATCCGTCTCTTCGAATGAGTTGTCGCCAATCACCTGAACAACGGTGACCTCGTCGCCTACCTGCTCCAGTTGGCCCTGCGCGTCTGCTTCGTCAAGCAGCACGAAGCTGGCTCCGGCCAGCGGCGATTCGGTGAGAGATTCCTTCAGCTCCTTGGCCAGCAGCGACGAAGCGCCAACCAGAGCAATCTTGTACTCAGTAGTCATCAGGTCGGGGGTCCCTATCGTTCTCGGCTCGGTATTCCTGCTGGCTTTCGTGAGCGTACGGATGCTCGGTTAGCGTCGTATGACCACGATGCCACAATTCGTGGTCGGGTTCCTTAACGTCTGGAGATTGCTGTAGAAAGCTTTCTGTAAATGCGGGTGCTGTACGGTGCGGAATCTCTTCAGGCTCAGGCGAATGCCGTCGCCGGCGTGACCACGAGTAAGCCGCGCGAGCCCAGATTCCTGAAAACATGTATACCAGCGCCACAAAAAACAGCGCCCCGCTTGAATATCGGATCAACACGAACAGCACAATCGCCAGCACAGCCAGCAATTGAAACGGCTGCCTGCGCGAAAAATTGATTTCCTTGCCCGACCAGAATCGCCATGTGCTGACCATCAAAAATCCCAGCAGCGCGACCATGGCAAGCCAGATGACCGAGAGCCACCAGAATCTGTCCGGAAATGCATAGCCATAGCAGAAATGCACTGTCGCGGCGATCATTCCCGCCGCCGCCGGAATGGGCATGCCGACGAAATACTTGCGATCGAGCCTTCCAGGATTGCGCGGCTGCGCATTGTTGCTGCTGTTAAATCGCGCCAGCCTCGACGCTCCGCAGAGCAGATAGAGAAAACAGACAAACGAACCGATTTGCAGAATCGTCCGCCGCAGTTCCGGGTTCATCGTCTCCGGCAGTGAGTGGAATCCCCACACCCACGCCAGCAGGCAGGGCGCCACGCCAAAAGTGATCACATCCGCCAGCGAATCGAGTTCCTTGCCAAACTCGCTGGTGGTATTCATCATGCGGGCGATACGGCCATCCAGAGCGTCAAATGGAATGGCAAAGCAGATCGCAATCGCCGCCCAGTCGAGGTTCTTTGCCCCGCCAACATTGCCCGCCGCAGTCAGCGAATCGATGGTCTGTGTAATTGCGAAATAGCCCGCGCCGATGCTGCCCGCCGTGAACAGCGACGGCAGTATGTACATGCCGCGACGCATCCGGGCCGCGCGGGCGATGGCTCTGCCCTCGGCATCATGGGCCGCGCCGCCTGTCCCGCCACCTGTCCAACCGCCGCGAGGCGTCACGAACGTCCTCCGCCCGCGACCGGCATCGCGGCAAGCACCGTGGCCCCACCCTTGACGCGGTCTTTGGGCTTTACGCGCAACTCGGCCTCGACCGGAACCAGCACATCCACGCGGGAGCCGAACTTGATCAACCCCACCCGCTCGCCTCGACCTATCGCGCCGCCAACCACGGGATGAAACACAATCCGCCGCGCCAGCAGACCGGCAATCTGCTTGAAGGTGACCTCGAAGCCTTCGCCACGCACAGTGACGATGTTTTGTTCATTCTGATCGGCGGAAGCTGGATTCATCGCGTTCAGATACAGCCCTTTCTGATAGCGAACCTCGGAGATCGTCCCCGCAATCGGGGAACGGTTCACATGCACATCAAAGACGCTAAGAAAGATGCTGATCCGTTGCCGCGGGCCATCCGGAGTCTCGATCCGCACGGTCTCCGTCACGAGTCCGTCCCCCGGCGAAACAACCAGTCCCGGCGCGGTCGGAATCACCCGCTCGGGATCCCGGAAGAACCAGAGAAAAAATGCCGCCAGCAGCACAGGAATCAGCGCCCATGGCCAACCCGTAAGCCATACCAGGATCGCCGCAGCCGCCAGCAACCCCGCACCGTAGAAATAACCGTCTCTCACCATGATTCCAAACGATTATACGGGCGCAAAGGCAGTTCGAGCAGGCATCGTGGCTCATGGACTGCCAGCCAGCTCAAGCTTCCTGTCGGTGCCGGGGTCAAAGATTCCGGCTTTCCACTCATTGCTGCGATGCCTAGACGGTGGCCGCGGCGCGATGCTCGATCGCCGAAATCAGGTCTTTAGCATGCAGTTTCAGCTTCTTCAAACGAACCTCTTCCAACTGCTCGTCAGAAGACAGGTAGGGTTTGGTCAGCAGCGCTTCTAAGCGCAGAGAATACCGTTGATGCTCCGTCATCAGGCGCTGAATCTCTGCGCTTAACTGTGCTTCGAGTGGTTCATCCATAGGGCACCTCTCAATTGGGAGAACCAATAATATATACGCCCGACGATCGACCGGCGGCAAGACTCAACTGTGCATTTTCTTACACCAAAGTGTGGATAACCCCGTTCAAAACCGGCTCGGGCGCCGCCCTGCGGAGCCAGCCTGTTTTCATTACGCGGGAACGCACGAAACCGCCCACAAACCCAACAGAATCAGAAATATCTAAACATTCGAAAGACCGCTTGCTTTAATCGGGCGCCGCATCAGCACCGCATCTTCAGCCGGATCAAGATAGTATCCCCGCCGCAGCCCGATTTCGACAAAGCCAGCTCGTTCATACAGATGCCTTGCACGCCGGTTCGAGGCTCGAACCTCCAGCAGGATTTCTTCGGCTCCAGCCAGGTCAGCTTCGCGGATCAGGGCCTCCAGCAGGGCCGCGCCAAGCCCCTTCCGCTGGAATGCGCGATCGACCGCAATCGTCTCCAGTTCCGCCTGCGAAACCACCAGGCTCCCCATCGCAAATCCGGCAATCCTCCCCTCAACCTCCGCCACAAGGGCCAGCCGCCACCGGCCGGCCGTTGCAGCAATCGCGGTCATGTACGCCGCCCGAGGCCATTGCGGAGTCTCGCGCAGCGAAGCTCCAATCGCAAGTACGCGGTCCAGGTCGTCTTCGACCATCGCTCGAATTCGCATTTCCGGCTCGTTGGCCCCCATCGCCCGATCCAATCTCAGCCCAGCCGGGCACTCACCTTGGCATCTGCCCCGCGCAGATAATATCCATCCAGAGCCGCCACATCGGCAAACTCCCCCGAACGCCACCGCGAAAGAGCAGAAAGCATCGCCGCCGCAGCCGTTGGAGCCGCAACGCGGACGATCTCCGCCTCACCCCGCAGCTCTTCCAGCGTCTGGGCGACCGCCTCTTCGCAAACCCCCACAGGCCCCGGCAGCCCGCCCATCGAATTCACTTCACCGGCTGTCAACAACATCTCCCGCGCAGGCTGCCCTTCGGCATAGAGCCCGCAATACATCTGCCCGCGATGCGCATCCAGCACCGCCGTCGGCGTCTTCGCCACTTCGGCCAGAAGCGCCAGCCGCGAAACCGTCACGACCGGCAACCCAGCCGCCTCGGCGAACCCCTTCACCACCGCCAGCCCAATCCGAATACCGGTAAAGCTCCCCGGCCCGGCAACCGCGACCAGGCCAGCCAGATCCTCTACCCTCGCTCCAGCCGATGCCAGCAGGTCTGCAATCGCCTGCACCAGCGAAACCGACAACTCTCCCCCCGCGACCAAACCCTCGCCAAGAATCGAGATATGCGCCCCGGCAACCCGCCCCAGCGCAATCGAACCAACAGGCCCACAGGTATCCAAAGCGAGCAACAGCGAAGTCTCGTTCAATGCGCCTCTCCCTCACTCGCCGCTTCCACCAGCTCCAGCAGCACTCCATTCGCACTCGCCGGATGCACAAAGACGTACCGGTGCCCGCCCGCCCCTGTCTGAATCGCCTCAGAAACCAGCCGCGCTCCCTGCGCCTTCAGCTTCTCAACCGCCGCCCCCAGGTCAGGCACACGCAGCGCAATATGATGCAGCCCTTCACCTCGCTTGCTCAGAAACCTGCCGACGGCTGAGTCCTTGGCAGTCGCCTCCAGCAGCTCGATGCGACTCTCGCCCACCTGCAACATCGCCACCCGCACCCGCTCATGCGCAATCTCCTCAATCCCCGAAACCACAACTCCCAACGCCGAATACAACCTCTGCGAATCGTCCAGCGAGCGCACAGCAATCCCCAGATGATCCAGCACCGCTCCGACCTGAGTGGGCGCGATGAACGCCAATCTCGAATCCCTCCGTTGATCTCTTCGTCCGTCTCGCGGGAACCGCGCCGCTAAAGAATCAAGCGCCCCCAACAACTCCACCACTCCCTCACTCGTCGTCGCCACCGTCCTCAAAACCGGAGGAGCAGCTTTGCCCGCCGAGACAATTGCTGATAGCCCAAGCATCTCCCCAATCTCAGCCTCCAGCCGCTCGATCCCCGGCGCGTCCGCCTTGTTCAGCACAAACACCGAAGCGATCTCCAGCACCCCTGCCTTCAGCGACTGAATCGAATCCCCCATCCCCGGCACCAGCACCACCGCCACCAGATCAGCCAGTCCGACAACCTCGATCTCCCCTTGCCCAACCCCGGTCGTCTCGATCAGCAGCACATCTTTTCCCGAAGCCTCAATGACCGTCAGCACATCCTCAGTAGCCGCAGCCAGCCCGCCCAAATGCCCCCGCGTCGCCATCGAACGCATATACACCCCGGCATCCCCGGCCAGATCCGTAAGCCGAATCCGGTCGCCAAGAATCGCTCCACCCGAATACGGACTCGACGGGTCCACAGCCACAATCCCCACCCGTCGTCCCTGCCCGCGCAGCTCCCGAGTCAGCGCATCCACCAGCGTGCTCTTGCCCGCCCCCGCCGGCCCCGTAATTCCCAGGCGAATCGTCCGCGGCTGGTTCTCCAGCGCCCCGCGACACAATGTCAGCAATTCGCCGGATTCCGCAGCGCCGTCCTCGACCAGCGAAATCGCCCTCGCCAGCGCACGAGTCTCTCCGTTGCGCAGCCCATTGAAAAGCTGCTCCACCACGCTCGTTGACCCGCTCGTCGATCTGACAGCAAAATCACCCATAATTACGCCAATCGAACACTATTCGAACACCAGAAAAGCCGCTCACGTGCCCGCCCTGACTCCAAATCCACTAAACTGGTACAAGACTTAATTTACCCCCGCAAATACACAACAAAGGCAGAGTATTGGCAGCGGCAACTCTCACTTTCCACGATACATGGCGTCCCAAAGCCAACCCATGGCTGATCGCTATCACCGTCACGCTCGCCACCTTCATGGAAGCGCTGGACACCTCCATCGTCAACGTGGCTATGCCGCACATCTCCGGCACACTTTCCGCCAGCCGCGATGAAGCCACATGGGTCCTCACCAGCTACCTCGTCGCCAACGCCGTCGTCCTCCCCATCAGCGGATGGATAGCCAACCGCATCGGCCGCAAGCGCTTCTACATGAGCTGCGTCATGCTCTTCACGCTGACCTCGCTGCTCTGCGGCCTCGCGCCGTCTCTCGGAGCCCTCGTCTTCTTCCGCGTCCTGCAAGGCGCAGCAGGCGGAGGACTCCAGCCCAGCGAACAGGCCATCCTCGCCGACACCTTCCCACCGCAAAAACGCAGCATGGCCTTCGCCGTCTACGGCATGGCCGTCGTCATGGCCCCCGCGCTCGGCCCCACCTTTGGCGGGTGGATCGTCGACAACGCAAGCTGGCGCTGGTTGTTTTTTCTGAATATCCCCGTAGGCATCATCTCGCTAATCCTCACCCAGCGCCTCGTCGAAGACCCACCCTACCTGGCCGCCATTCGCAAGAAACGCGAAGGCATCGATTACTGGGGACTCGGCCTGCTCGTTGTCTTCATCGGCGCGCTGCAGATGATGCTCGACAAGGGCCAGGAAGACGACTGGTTCAGTTCGCGCTTCATCGTCACGGCGGCAATCCTCGCGTGCGTTTCTTTCGTCATCTTCCTGTGGCGCGAACTCAACGTCGACCACCCTATCGTCGACCTGCGCCTCTTCAAACGCCGCAACATCGCCATGACTCAGTTCGTCATGTTCATGGTCGGAGCGTCGCTCTACTCCACTACCGTCCTCATCCCGCAATACTTGCAGGAAGTCATGGGCTACTCCGCCCGCCAGGCGGGCATGGCAATATCGACGGGCGGCCTCGTTCTCCTGGTCCTCTTCCCCGTCGCCGGAGCGCTTGCGCCCAAGTTCGACCCACGCGTTCTCGTCGCCACAGGTTTTGCGATCACCACCTACGGCCTTATCCGCATGACCAATATCAACCAGAACATCAACTTCGGCATGGCCGTAAGCTGGCGCGCCGTCATCGCCGTCGGACTCCCGTTCCTCTTCATCCCCATCAACACCCTCTGCTACGCCGGAGTGCCACAGGAAAAGAACAACGAAGTCTCAGGACTCACCGCCCTGAGCCGCAACGTCGGCGGCAGCGTCGGCATCAGCTTCGTCACAACTCTGCTCGCGCGCTTCGCGCAGCGCCATCAGGCCATGCTCATCGCGAATACTGTTGCCGGCAACAGCCCCTTCGACCGTCTCAAAGCAGGCATGACAGCCGCATGGATGCAGCGCGGCTGGTCCCAACCCGACTCAGCCTTCCACTCCGGCGCACAAATCTACGGCATGCTCCTATCCCAGGCCCGCACCCTCGCGTACGTAGACGTAATTTGGATACTAGTAGGCATCACCGGCATCCTCATCCCATTGCCCTTTCTAATGAAGCGACCGAAGAAGGGCGCTGGGGCCGCGGCACCCGTCCATTAAGTCGCTGGAACACGCTTTTTAGGGACTCTCTTCCGTTTCTTGGAGCCTTCGCTACAAACATCAACCAAATAGTCTCGAAAATAACAGACAAGGATGTAGCAATAGTCATTGCTTATTTGAATGCGATCTCCGTGAGGAGTCGCAGCAACGATAATTTCGTCGGATATTACCCCCAACTTCTTGCGCTGCTCCCGATGCTCACGGCTCAGATACGTTCCGCTTGAAACCACTCTCCTTAGCTCCTTAGCGTCTTGCGATCGGCTAAGTACACCCATGGCATGTACGAGGCAATTACGAATTTTGATTCCAGCCTGGATCTGGTCAGAAAGTGGAATCGAGCTTGGAGTCAGACCGTGAGCCTTGAGATGTTCAAATAATCTAGCCGTTCCACGCCCTCGCACTGTATTGATAGGGATTCCGTCGTGTCGATCAAGCGCCTCGCCTAGCAACAAAATATAGCTTTCGAATAGAGACGCAGTGGAAAATAGATTTCCAACCGCCATAAGGTAAGGAAATACCCTTGTCAGGCTGCGGGATTCAGACCGCCAGCGCAGCTTAGCCATCTTCTTATCATCAGGAAAATACAATTTCAGCTTTTCTTTCTCAATGTTAATCTCATTTTCAATAAATCTCGGATTCTTCCAAACATAGTCGGCTACACTATTGAATTCGAAATACGCCTGTCTGCTTAGCTGTTTTAGTTCCTTGGAGAGGGATGGCTTGGACTTACTCATTGAAATACCTCATCTACTTCGAAAATAATCAGATGGCGAGAGCCCGGGTCTAGCTCCCGAGACCTCGTCTTATCAGAGACGGGTATCTCAACCGTTTGCTTTTTGTCCAAAACTACCACAGATTTGGGTGCCACCCATGACGCGCTCTGCGTCAAGGGTGGGAAAGTGCGATTTCCACAACCCCATTCCAGCGCCAAAGGCGCGACGCAATTCCAGCCCGGGGCATCGCCCCGGTCAGCTCTGGAAGCCTTCGCGTTGTCTGGAAGAAGCGATGAGTACGTCCTGAAATCGATGCTATGCTTTCTGGCTAGCGACATACATCCGGGTTCATGGAGGCCGAGAATGAAACCCGTGCTTCTCTGTTTACTGCTGATTTCCTGGTTAGCGCCCGTTCAGGCCCAAAGCCCATTTGATGGAACCTGGAAGGTGGACTTCACCGAGCCTCCGACGAACGGCGGCGGCCTTTTCAAATTTCTGCTCGAAGAGAGCAGATCTGGTTGCACAACCTGTGACCCCGGGCTCTATATCAATGCGCATAGCCGGGAAACGAACAGTGCCGGGGAGCCGTGCTACGACACCTTCAGCCTGAAGGTGGTGGACGACAGGACGATTCTTCAAACCGAAAAGAGAGAGAGCAAGACGGTCGGGACTTTGAGAATGACAGTCTCACCCGACGGGAACTCCGCCCAGATAGATTGGATGGACAGTTGTAACATCATTGGTGTCGTAGTTAGTGGGCAATCTATCTTCCGACGAGTAATCAAGGGGCCGCCTGGATCACACGCGATTTCAGGTTCATGGCAAATGGTGAAGCGCCAGAACGTTACCGTGAAGGGGCTCATCATAGCGTTAAAACTTGAAGACGATACCTTCAACTTCGCCGATGCAACCGCGCAGAGCTTCGCGGCGAGGTTGGACGGGCCCGAGACCGTAATCAAAGGCGGTCCATATGCCATGGCCTCGGCCAAACGCATTGACGAGAATACGATCGAAGTAACTCTGAAAGACAACGAGAAGATGGCCGCGGTCTGGCGCTTTACACCATCCGCTGACGGAGAAGCAATGACCATCTCCGTGGAAGACAAAGTGAAAGGAACTGTTCAGCAATTGATCGCACATAAGCGATGAGGCGCATGGCACGTCCTTATTTTCGTCTCAACCCGTCACAAATCTGAGTGCCCCATCCTTCGCATAGTTTGCGAAGAGTCGACTCACGGACGCCGCGAAACCGCCGCCTTCAGCCTCCACCAAATCTCCCTCAGCTCACAGCACTAATGTCGTCATCCTGAGCGAAGCTCCCGCAGGAGCGAAGTCGAAGGACCTGCATTTGTCGTTGCTTTTGCTCTTGCCTTCTGTCTGTCATTCCCGAAGCCACCACCCTCTCGCTTTTACTTGAGTCGAAGCCGCTCAAAGCGATCGTACTCGCTCGTGTCAGAGAGGATGACTTTGTCACCAAGTTTCAGGCCGTCGAGGATTTGTATGCTGTTCACAGACGTCTCACCGAATCGCACCTTCACCCGCGTCGCATGTTCACCGTCGGGGTCCAGTTTGAAAAGTATGCCTTCGGACTTCGCTTCAACCATGGCGGGACGACCGAGGTATACCACCTTGTTCAGAGTTTTGATTCGGATAATACAATCAACAGACTTGTTCACGAATTCAGCAGCGGGCTCCGCCAGTTCGACCATGACCGGAACCACACCGTCCGCAGGAGAGTCGATGCGCACAACCTTGCCGACGGCAATGAGACCCTGCCGAAGTTCTATCGACGCAGCTTCACCGATCTGCACATGGCTGGCTTGGACTGAAGCGACCTTCAGATCCACTGAGGTGGGCGTGGTGACCGTCCCAGGCGCGCGGATCTGGACTGGAAGGTCACCTTGCTTCACCGTGTCTACCCAGATGGAATCGCGGGAAATTTCCCCTTCCCCACCGCCTTGAGCCTGCGCCCAGTGAAGGTTGGTTGCGAAGCAGATGATCGCGAAACAGACGGCAAGTACCACAGACAGCTTAGACGCAGACCGCTGCCCTGCCACGCCGGTGAGTCTTTGGATGCGATACATCAACGGCCCTGAAGTGCTGCCGACGGCAATCTCAGGCTTGATCACGCGCAAGCGCTCGAGCTGAGTAAGAGCGCGCGCATAGCCGACGGGATCGCCGCAGACTTCGACCGCCAGATCATCGCAGCATAACTCGCGCTCATGACGAATGCGCGACGACACCCACCAGATTGCGGGCTGGTAGAAGAACAGCATCTCGGCAACTGATTGCAGCAGGTTGACCAGATAATCGTGCCTCCGTATGTGCGCCAGTTCATGAGCCAGCACTGCCTCGAGTTGGCTCGCGCTCAGATTCATAAATGAAGCGAAGGGAATCAGAATCACCGGCCGGAGCCAGCCCACAACACTTGGACTATCGATCAGTTTGGAGGTGACCACGCGCAACGGCCGAGCGATGTTCATTCGGCGCGCCAGATGCGATACGGTTCTGACAAGCAGTGCTTCAGCCGGGTCACTCTCTCGCCGGAGCCTGGCAATGTACTGGTAACTCCAGAACAAGCGGATTGCAAAGATCACGACACCCGCAGACCAGACAGGAACTGCCCAGGCTTCGAAAACCGCGATCCACCGGTAGAACAAGGGGACAGCGGAAAACGTCGCCGGACCGCCGTCTGGAATCGCAACTATGGGAGAGGAGATAGTGGCGGCCCCGTCCGACGCTCGATACGCGATCCACGCCGTTATGAACGGCAACACCATCATGAGCGCCATAGCGGCACAACTTAACACATATCGGAGCCTCGCCAAACTGTTGCTCAGCATCGAAAGCGTCAGCCATAGTATGAAGGCGACCACCAGCCCCTCCCATACGAAGTGGAGCAATGCAGCGCTGATTGCATGAGCGATTTGTGCCATCTTAGTTCCCCCTTTCCACCCTCTCAAGGAGCCTTTCCATTTCTTCCAGTTCCTGCGACGACGACTTGCGGCCTGCCAGGGCTTGCAGCACAAGCGCCTTGACCGAACCTCCGAAAGCACGCTCCGCGAGATCGTGCAGCAGTTGTCGCTGCGTATGCTCTTGCGGATGGCGCGCGCTGTAGATCTGCGGCCTCTGCTTCTCGTCGCGATTTACCAGCCCTTTTCCGGTCATGATCTGAATGGTCTTTAAGACCGTGGTGTATCCGGTCGGCTTGATCTCATTCAGCACCCGCTG
>Ga0206936_1066_pt2 | contig 30384 bp, 33 predicted proteins | sample Alteio_BWOrgHeat_14_FD_152922 | JGI IMG/M metagenome (GOLD analysis project Ga0206936, IMG submission 152922) | Enriched cells from forest soil in Barre Woods Harvard Forest LTER site, Petersham, Massachusetts, United States -... | ecosystem: Environmental > Terrestrial > Soil > Temperate forest >... | reverse complement strand
TGAGGGTTTCCTATGGCACGCCTAGAGTACCAGAAAATCGCCCCCGAAGGCTTCCTGTCCTTTCGAAACGTGCTGCGCTATGTCGGCAAATCCAAGCTGCCTGAAACACTGGTGCAGCTGATTTACCTGCGCGTATCGCAGATCAATAACTGCCCTTACTGCATCGACCTGCATTGGCAGGAAGCCACGAAAGCGGGTGAAGACGGCCGCAAACTCAACGCCCTTTCCACCTGGCAGGATACGCCGTTTTTCTCGAAAAAAGAGCGTGCGGCGCTGGCCTGGGCCGAGGCGGTAACCCTGCTGGTCGACCAAAACATGATGGAAGAATTATTCGTGCTGGCGCGGGAGCATTTCAGCGAAAAAGAACTGGTGGATTTAACATTCGCCGCCGCGCAGATGAACGCCTTCAACCGCGTCGCCATCGCCTTCCACACCAAGCCCACGGCTTAAATTTAAAAGTTCCGCTGTGTATTATTTATAGGGTGCGCGCCAGCGTCCTGGCGCGCATAGATTTTAGACCAACGGTTGCTGTTTCGTTTTGGCCATCGAAATTGGGCCGGATGGCCCAACGACTGAAGGGCCAAGCGTTCCCGCATGGCCGGCTTGGTCATAACCAAGACCTTTCAGCGTATAATTTCCTTCATCTTCCCATGTTGCATTTTGGGCCGGAGTACAGGCAGTCAGCATAAGCAGCATCGCCGAAGTCGCTACAGCCTTTGGCGCGTTTAACGACAAATGATGCGCATCAGTGATATGGTGATACATAACATTTCCTCCTTCCACCCCAGTGATAAGGTCAAGAACCATGCCAGACTGAAAAATGAGACTGAGCGCGGATTTCCGCGGATTACGTTTTGCAATTTTGTATAATTTTTATGCAAAGAGGGGTAGGCGTGATTAAAAAATAATCGCGGCGGGCGTTAATACGAGTAAATGATATTTAAGAAAATTATTAATGAAACGTTCTCGCCAGCGTCAGCACATGCACGGCTCGCGCCCCTGCCTTCAGCAGCGCTTCGCTGCATGCACTGGCGGTCGCAGAGCTGGTCATCACGTCGTCGATAAGCAGCACCGATTTGCCTTTTAGTGTAATGCCATGGTGCGGGTGCGGCGCGAATGCGCCATGGACATTATCCAGCCGCTGTCTTCGGGTCAGGCTAGCCTGCGGCTGAGTGCGGCGCGTGCGTTTGAGCGCGTCGGGCAACAGGAGCAGACCGGTTTTTTTGGACAATGCCGCGGCCAGCACCGCCGACTGATTATAGCGTCGCCCAACAAACCGCCAGTAATGTAGCGGCACCGGCACAATCACATCGCTGGCCGCGACGAGTTCTTTCCCGGCCTTGGCCAGCCACGCGCCGTACACAGGCGCCAGCTGCAATTGGTCACCGTATTTGAGCCGCAGCACCAGGGCGCGGCTATGCTCGTCATAGCGAAAGGCGGCACGCGCCATGGCAAAAGGTGGCGCCTCACGCATACATTCGCCGCACAACGCACCAGCGCCCAGATCAAAATCGAACGGGTGGCCGCAGCAATGGCATAACGGGTCGGTGATGAAGCGCACATTCTGCCAGCATTCAAGGCACAGCGTGCCATTGGCGGTGACCAGCGCCCGGCAGTTCAGGCATTGCGGCGGAAAGAACAGGTTCAGAATCTGGCCGAGCATTGCTCTAGCATAGCGGGTAAATCAGGCTATTATCAATGCCCATGGCAAACCCGATCATATTCGACCGCCGCCGTGTGCGCCTACACCGCGACCGCGTGGCAGAGCACCTCACCGATTTCCTGCTGAAGGAAATGTGCGAGCGTCTGTGCGAGCGGTTGCCGGATGTGGCGCGCAGGTTTCCGCTGGCGCTCGACCTCGGGGCACATACGGGTGAGATTGCCCGCACCCTGTCAGGGCGGGGCGGGATTGAAACACTGGTGCAATGTGACCTGTCTGAAGCAATGATAAAAAAAACCGCTGGCCAGCGTCTGGCCGCCGACGAGGAGCTGCTGCCTTTTGCCGATAATAGTTTTGACTTGATTATCAGTGCCGGGTCGCTGCATTGGGTCAATGATTTGCCCGGCACGCTGATTCAGATTAACCGGGCGCTGAAACCGGATGGATTATTTCTCGCCATGTTGCCCGGCGGCGAAACGCTGAAGGAATTGCGTCACTGTTTCGAGCGCGCCGAGATGGAAATGCGCGGTGGCATTTCCCCGCGCATCTCGCCTTATGTCGATGTGCGCGACGGCGGCAGCCTGCTGCAACGCGCCGGGTTCCAGCTTCCGGTGACCGACAGCGAAATCCTGACTGTTTCCTATCCGCATCCGCTGAAACTGCTGCATGATCTGCGCGGCATGGGCGAGGGCAACGCGTTATATGAATCGCAAAAAACTTTTACGCCCTGTTCTTTGCTGATGGGCGCGGTTGACCATTACCTGCGTGATTATTCCGATGCCCAGGGGCGCATTCCCGCAACCTTTGAACTCGTGACATTGACGGGCTGGAAGAAAGCAAAAAGTTAAGTGCGTGTGACGCGCTCCAACCGCGCCGGTTTGAAATGCGTGCTTATATCTTCATTTAAATATTGAATTTTTTCCAGCGAAAGGCAACGGGCGGGAACGCAGACATTACTGCGGTCGGCGGGATGGTTCATGTAAAAACTGTCATCACCAATCAAATCGCCCAGGGCGAATGCCGCGCTTCTCGCGGCCGGAACCTGCGCGAGAGTTTTATAGACCTCGTTGCCAGCATCGCCTGTAACCGTCCAGCTTACGCCGGTTAGTGACGCCAGTTTTTTGCGTATGGCTTCCGGTTCGTCTGGCGCATCGCCAGGGGACCCCAGCTGCGCCTGTTGTTGTTCTACCAACAGAGTGTGCAGATTCAGCAGATTGTCTTCTGATAAGCCTTTCAATACGGCAATGGCCTGAGGCGTCTCAATGTCGCTTTTTTTCAGGTACAGCAAATCTTTATTATAATAAGGACGGTATGGCTCGGAGCTGTGTCCTAAATGCCTGAGCAAATCGAAATACATATTGATGCGGTCGCTCCGGAAATGCCCGCTGTCCTCACCCTCCATTTCCTTGCTACCCGCCTCGGTAGCAGCCCATGCTGTGCTGTGGGGTTCTATCAAGTTCATGGTAATCTCATAGAAAATCGGGTTGGCGGCATGGGTGTCGCGTACATTATTTTTGCCGAAAATTCTCCGGAGTTCACCTAAGCCTGTGTCGGTCATGATGTTAGGTTAACATTATTTAAGGGATGCCGCAAGGCGAGCTACCAGCTCGGCATCGGCCTCAATCATGTCAATTTTACCCATATCTTTCGGGTGCTTCCAACAGATGGCGGCATGTTCAAGGGCGCGAGGCACGCCATCCCATGCCCGGCAGAGATACACAGGCATCAGCAGGTGAAACCCATATTCTTTCACATAATCATGCGACAAAAACCAGAACGGCTCGGCATGGCCGACGGCAATTCCCAGTTCTTCCTGTAATTCGCGCGCCAGTGCCGCCTCCGGCGTTTCACCTTCTTCCACCTTGCCGCCGGGAAATTCCCATTTCCCCGACAGCCGCTTGCCAGCGGGGCGCTGCGCCAGCAGCACTTCATTGCTGGAATTGACCAATGCTGCCGCAACGACGAGGAGAATTTTGCTATTTTTCATTGTGCTGAACATGTGTCGGATGTGATTTAGCCCAGGCAACGCAGGTCTGTTCCATCTCGTTGAACCATATTTTATTAGAAGCATTATCCGGTGTGCTGGAGGTGTTGCTCGTGTTGGTCATTAGCACGGTATTTTTCCCCTCATGCGTGAACGTGAGTGTATCGAATGGTGCTTCCATCAACGCGTCGCTCCAGTCCTTATGTTGAAAAAACCGCATATTCACGGTCCACATATGGTCAAGCAGCTTGCGTGCTTCGTCGGTGGTGCCGCGAATATCGCACAGCGTAGTGACTATGGGTGGCGGGGTGTGAGGATCCTCGGGTCCGAGCCCCGAAGACCGGACGATAGTAAGCGAATCTGCGCTTATCGCTGCAGTGGGGAAGGCGATAAGAGACGCGATCATAGTAACTGACAGCAGGCGCGTCACGTCCGGTAGCTGCCGTTGATATCGATATATCTGTGGGTCAAATCACAGGTCCAGACGGTGGCTTTGCCTGTGCCGATGCCGACATCTACCTCGATAACAATGTCGCGGCCCTTCATGTGCGATGCAATTTTTTCTTCCTTGTAATCCGGCGCGGCGTCGCCGTTTTTAGCCACCACGATGCCGCCGATTTTTATCATCAGCTTGTCGCGGTTGGCTTCTTCGCCCGCCTTGCCCACCGCCATGACGATGCGCCCCCAGTTGGCGTCGCTGGCGGCCAGCGCGGTCTTCACCAGTGGCGAGTTGCCGATGCTCATGCCGATGGTGCGGGCGGCCTTGTCAGATGCGGCGCCATTCACATGAATCGTCACAAATTTCTCTGCGCCTTCGCCGTCTTTGACCACGAGTATGGCCAGTTCGTGCAGTAATTCATGTAATGCACGTTTAAAATCGCTGTAGTCATTGTCGCTGTTGCCTGCGCGCCCGGTCGCGAACATCAGCAGCGTGTCGGAGGTGGACGTATCCCCGTCCACCGTGACGCAGTTGAACGTGCTGGCATTCGCTTCTGCAAGCATCGCCTGCAGCGAAGCTGCCGGAATCGCCGCGTCAGTGAACACGAAAGCCAGCATGGTCGCCATGTCGGGTGCGATCATGCCCGAGCCCTTGGCGATGCCGTTGAGCGTGACCTGCGTGCCGCCGATAACGGCGGTGCGGCTGGCCATTTTCGGGTACGTATCCGTAGTCATAATCGCCCGCGCCGCCTCACTCCACGTGGTGGAGCTCAATTCTTTTTGTAACGCGCCCAGCGACTGGGTAATTTTATCATCTGGCAAGCGTTCGCCAATTACACCCGTTGATGCAGTGTATACTTCAGATGGTTTACACCCAAACAAGGCCGCGCCCCGGGCGCTCACACGCTCCACCGCGGCGACACCGACATTGCCGGTAAATGCATTGGCGTTGCCCGAATTGACGATGAGCACGCGGCCTGTGCCGCCCTTCAACGATTCGCGGCAGGCCAGCACCGGGGCCGATGCCGTGAGCGAACGGGTGAGCACTCCGGCGGCAACGGTGCCTTCGCAAAGTTCAACCAGCAGAACATCGGTGCGATTTTTATAGCGGATGCCACATTGCCCTGTCGCCAGCGTTACGCCGACAATCGGCGGCAGCGTAGGGAAAGAAGCGGGTGCTAAGGGCGAAATCGTCATAAACCCCCGCGACGGGTTCGCCGCTATTTCTTCTCTGCGTCTTTATCTGACTTATCCGTTTTATCAGCCTTGTCCGCCTTATCGGATTTGTCAGCCTTGTCCTTCTTGGGCATCAGCTCTTTCGAGAAGGGCTTTTCCTTGCCGTCGGCACCATAATATTTGATGTCGGATTTTTTCAGCAATCCTTCGACATAACCCTGGACGGCTTTGTTAGCCAGTTCACCCTGCAGCGCGTCTTTGGACTCTTCAAAGCTTGGCGGCTGCACAGGGCGGCGGTCTTCGACCTTGATGACATGCCAGCCGAACGAGGTTTTAACAGGAGCGGAGATGTCACCTTTTTTCAGCTTGAATGCGGCATCGCCGAATTCGGGCACCATTTTATCTTTGGTGAACCAGCCCAGGTCGCCGCCATTGGCGCCCGAGCTCTTATCGGTTGATTTTTCCTTGGCGATTTTATCAAAGTCGCCACCTTTTTTCAGCTGCGCTTCGATGGCTTTGGCTTCGGCTTCGGTCGCCACCAGGATATGACGGGCTTTGATTTCTTCCTGGCCTTTCAGGCCTGCAACTTTTTCAGCATAGGCGGCGTGCAGCTGGTCGTCGGTGACCAGCGATTTGGCCTGCTGCTCCATGAACGCCTGCATGACGAGCTGTTTTTCCAACTGGGCGATGTGTTTTTTCACTTCCGGATCCTTGTCGGTTCCGGCTTTCTGGGCTTCGGCGTAAATCAGGCGCTCAGAGACCAGCCCGCGCAGGACGTTCTGGCGGATATTTTCATCGAAGCTGTTGAAATCCGGGGCAGCGCCATTGGGGAACAGGCCTTTCCAGGTATCGAGCACTTCGGAATTTTTAATTTCATCGTTGCCGACTTTGAGGATAGTGTAATCCTTGGTATCGGCAGCGGCGGCCGGTTTGGCGGCTGCGGGCGCATCGGCGGGAGCGGCGGCGTCTTTGGCGTCATCGGCGTGAGCCGGGAAGCAGGTGGCGGTCGCGATAAGCAAAGCAGCGCGGAGGGTCATTTTCATGTTATTTATCCTTACGTTGAGGCCGGTTAGGTGAAAAAATGGAGGATGGGAGCCTTATCGCACATAATAGGGGGCTTGGCAAGTGTTTGACTTGCGCCGTCTTAAGCCCTACATGAATGCATCTTATGCTCGGTAATATCGCTAAAAAACTCTTCGGTTCGGCCAACGACCGCTTCATCCGCACACTGCAGGGCAAGGTTGCGCAGATAAACGCGCTCGAGCCGAAATTGCAGCGGCTGACGGACGAGGAACTGCGCGGCCAGACGGACTGGCTACGCTCGCGCCTTTCCGGTGGCGAGACGCTCGATAATTTGCTGGTTGATGCCTTTGCCACCGTGCGTGAGGCGGGCAAACGCGTGTTGAACATGCGCCATTTCGACGTGCAGCTGGTCGGCGGCATGGTGCTGCATAAAGGCATGATCGCCGAGATGAAAACCGGCGAAGGCAAAACGCTGGTCTGTACGCTGGCGGCCTACCTGAATGCACTTTCGGGCAAGGGCGTGCATGTGGTCACCGTGAACGACTATCTCGCCAAGCGCGACTCGCAGTGGATGGGCAAGCTGCATGAGTTTTTGGGACTAACGGTCGGCTGCATCACCCACGAGCTGGACGATGAAGAACGCAAGGCTGCCTACGCCTGCGACATCACCTACGCCACCAATAACGAACTGGGCTTCGACTATCTGCGCGACAACATGAAATTCATCCGCGAGGCGATGGTGCATCGCCCGTTCAATTACGCCATCGTCGATGAAGTGGATTCGATTTTAATCGACGAAGCCCGCACGCCGCTGATCATCTCCGGCCCCACTGAAGACAACTCCGAACTCTATAATCAGGTCAACCGCCTGGTGGTGCAGCTTGAACCCGCCGACTTTGAAAAAGACGAAAAGCACCGCTCGGTGACCATGACCGAAAAAGGCGTGCACCACATGGAATCGCTGCTGTCGGGCGCAAACATGATGATTGCCGGCACCTCGCTGTACGATATCGACAATGTGACGCTGGTGCATCACGTCAACCAGGCGCTGCGCGCCAACACGCTGTTCGCCAAGGACGTGGATTATATCGTCAAGGACGACAAAGTCGTCATCATCGACGAATTCACCGGCCGCATGATGGAAGGCCGCCGCTATTCCGAAGGCCTGCATCAGGCGCTCGAAGCCAAGGAAGGTGTGAAGATACAAAACGAAAACCAGACGCTGGCGCAGGTAACGTTCCAGAATTATTTCCGTATGTATCCCAAGCTGGCGGGCATGACCGGCACGGCCATGACCGAAGCAGGTGAGTTCCGCGACATTTACAAACTCGAAGTCATCGACATCCCGACCAACATGCCGGTCACCCGCGCCGACCATCAGGACGAGATTTACCGCACCGCTACGGAAAAATATCGCGCCATCATCCGCCATATCAAAGAGGCGCACGAAAAAGGCCAGCCGCTGCTGGTGGGCACGGTCTCGATTGAAAAATCGGAATACCTCTCCGGCCTACTGAAAAAAGAAGGCATCAAGCACCATGTGTTGAATGCCCGCTACCACGAGCAGGAAGCACACATCATCGCCCAGGCCGGACGCCCAAACGCCGTGACCATTGCCACCAACATGGCAGGCCGCGGCACCGACATCATGCTCGGCGGCAACGCCGAAGCCCGCATCGCGCTTGAAGCGGCGGAACTGCCCGAAGGCGTCGAACGTGAAGCGAAAATCGCCAAACTCAAAGACGAAGTCGCTACCGCCAAAGAACAGGTCATTGCCGCCGGTGGCCTGTTTGTCATCGCCACCGAGCGCCACGAATCCCGCCGCATCGACAACCAGCTGCGCGGCCGCTCTGGCCGTCAGGGTGACCCCGGCGCGAGCAAATTCTTCCTCTCGCTTGAAGACGATTTGATGCGCATCTTCGGTTCTGAGCGCATCGACGGCCTGCTGCAAAAACTCGGCATGAAGGAAGACGAAGCCATCTTCCACCCATGGATGACGCGCGCCATCGAACGGGCGCAGCAAAAGGTGGAAGCGCGCAACTACGAAATCCGCAAAAACCTCCTGAAATACGACGACGTGATGAACGACCAGCGCAAAGTCATTTACGAACAGCGCATCGAGCTGATGGAAGTGCAGGACGTGTCCGAAACCATCGACGCCATGCGCGAAGAGATCAACGAAAAACTGGTGCATATCGCCATGCCGCCCAAGTCTTACGCCGATTCGTGGCAGACCGAAGACCTGGAAAAAGAACTCGTCCGCATTTACGGCATCCAAATTCCGGTGCAGGCATGGGCGAAGGAAGAAGGCATCGCCGACGCCGAAATGCTCCAGCGCATCAACAAAACGACTGAGGCGCATTTCCAAAGCAAGGTCGATCAGTATGGCCTGCCGATGATGCAGATGGCGCAAAAACGCATCCTGCTGCAAACGCTCGACCAGTTGTGGAAAGACCATCTGCTTTCGCTCGACCATCTGCGTCAGGGTATCCATCTGCGTGGTTACGGCCAGCGCGACCCGCTGAACGAATACAAGCTTGAGGCGTTCTCGCTGTTCGAGCAGATGCTCGGGGCACTGCGCGAGATGGTCATCATGCGCCTGTCGTACCTTGAAATTCATGTGGAGCCGCCATCGATGCCGGTGATGCCACAGCGTAAAATGTTCGAAAGCCGCGTCGACCCAGCGCTGTCCGACACGCAGCCGCAACCGCAGCTTCAGGCCGCCTCGCAAAAAACCGGTCGTAACGACCCATGCCCCTGCGGTTCGGGCAAAAAATTCAAGCACTGCCACGGGGCGATTTAATGGCGGTTCCGGTACTCAAGCGCTTTTATCTCGATCCCTACATGCAGATACGCTCGTTCGTAACGCATCTGACGCTCAACATCGTGCTCATCGCGCTGGCCATGCAATTGCCCCTGCATATGACGCAGTTTTCCGCGTGGCAATTGCTGCTCGTGCCGCTGGGTATTTATCTGGGTGGGATTTCCGCCGTGTGGATCCACAACGCCACCCATAGCAGCTTCAAAAACCCCATCATCAACGAACTCTGCGGCGAAATCGCCGGGATGCACCAGCTCTGGGGGTTTCTGGGCTGGAAAATCATCCATCTGATGCACCACCAATATTCCGACAATTCCGAAATGGATCCGCACCCGCCCAAAGGAAAAACCTTCTGGCAGTTTGCCTACAGCATGTTCACGGGCGGCTCCGAAAAAATCAGCCAGCGCTACCGCGCCCACTGGGGCGAAAACGCCCGCACCAACTTCCTGCAGAAAGCTACATTCGCCATCTTCGTCACCGTGGCCATCACCAATGCCTTCCTGTGGTACGTCGTGCTGGGATTTTATGGCTTCATGCTGTTTTTCATTCCGTCCTACATCAGCAACCACCTGCTATTCGTCGACGTCAACTACACCGCCCATCCGGAAGATGCAGACGGCAACACCAAAGCCGCAAATTTGAACGACACGTTGTATTATAAAATCGCCAACTTCTTCTGGTTTGGCATTTACTTTCATGGGAATCATCATCGCAGGCCGATGCTTTTCAACCCGCGGCACATGCCGGCGAAGCAAGCCGCTGAAGAACTTGAAAGAGAAGCTGCTTAGTTTCATCGTCATTGCGAGCGTAGCGAAGCAATCCAGCCTATGAAACAACCCGCAATCTATATCATGGCAAATAAACGCAATGGCACGTTATACACCGGTGTTACTTCCGATTTAATAAAACGTGGATACGAACACAGAAATCACGTAACCGACTGTTTTACCAAAAAACACGGCTGTGCTCTTTTGGTTTATTACGAACTCCACCAAACCATGGAAGCTGCCATTACTCGCGAAAAACAAATCAAAGGCGGATCTCGCCAGAAGAAATTGGCATTGATTGAAAGCATGAATCCGCAGTGGAGGGATTTATATAACGATATTGTTTAACCGTCATCGCGAGCGCCGTCAGGCGCGTGGCGATCCAGACTGGATTGCTTCCCGCTTCGCCCCGCTCGCGGTCGCAATGACGAATTCGCATCCGCCTCAGCCCAGCGAGTTTAAAATGTGATTGCGTCATTCCCGCGAAAGCGGGAATCCAGGCCCTTCCCGGCCATGTTGCCCCGGTCTATAATTACCCTTGAGCTGTCATGCCCGCGCAGGCGGGCATCCAGTTAGTTAAAATAATGTCACACAATGTCACGCCAAAACGAATATAAAAAAGAAAGATTTCATTGAATTATCAGAATAATCCGGCGCGATAATGCGCCAAACGCGCTTTCTAACGTTCCCAAACGCATCCGAATCGTTTCGATAATGCGAAAAACGTGAGTCTATCGTTCGGATAATGCGCTAAACCGTCACGATAATGTCCAAAACTAAGGCGTAGTGTTCGCCCACTGCCGGCATTTCTGTAAATCAACAAGCTTCAAGGCATCAGGCATGGCGTTCGTGCCAAGCCGGCCGAACAATGTGTGCACCGTCGGCTTATCGCTGGCAAGGCAGGCGAACATAAGATAGTGGTTCAGGTTCCAGTCATCCGGATAACGCTGGATCAAATCATCAAAACCCTGCTTCATCTTCGGCCAGTTCGCCAGCGAGGTCTTAAAAATTTCACTATCGCCATTCGTCTCCGCAATATACCAGTAAAGGCGGGCATAGAGGCTGTGGCCTTCCTTTTCGTAGGTCAGCCTTTCGGCGTTATCGACAAAATTATCCACCTGAATCCAATCGCCGTTCCATTTGGGAAGCAGGTCGTCTAGCGCCGCATCATAGGTTCTGTAGTAATAGGGCTCATGTTCAACCGCTTCTTTGAAGAGTGCGTCGAACTCTGGCCTGTCCCAGCTTTCCACCCCCGCTATTCCCATCATGACCTGGTACCATTGCGGGTCGCCAGCGGCGATGCCTTTACATTTGTCCAGGTTGGCATGTGCCAAGGCGATATAGTCGTTAAAAGGCTTCCACGCCTCTTTGGGCACTTTATCCGCATAGCTGTGGCCGCGGTAAAACCACCCATGCCTGATAAGCGCCATGCTCTTGGTGATGCGCGGAGTAGGCGACTGGGGATAGGCCGCCGCCCAGCTATCCATTTTTGCTTCCGCGTCCGTGATCAGTTTTTCGTCATGCACCCTGTCAAGCCAGTGGGTGAGGCCGTCATAAAACAGGAACAACTTCCAAACGCCGCTGGGTGTCCGGCTTTTATTTTTGCGGTATTCGTCAGCCATTTTTTCCAGCGCCGCAAAATCAGAGGCGGCAAACGCATTGGTGGCTTCTACCCGCACCCGTGTTCGGATGTCCGTCTCATTTTTCTCCTCTGCATAGGCAGCACTTGCGCCCAGGAAAAAAAATAAAAGCAGGAAACCCGTTTTTTTCATTGCGGCCCTCTAGCGCACACCTGCGGTAATGGGGCCTTCGGCTCGGCCATGGACGAACTGGTCCATGAATTCATTGCCGCTGCGGTCGATTTCGCGGGCTTCGCCCTGCCAGATAAGCTTGCCATCGTAAAGCATCGCCACCTTATGGGCAATGCGGCGGACCGAGGCCATGTCGTGCGTGATGGTGAGCGTCGTGGCACCCAGTTCTTTGCTGCATTTGACGATAAGCTGGTTGATGACGTCGGCCATGATAGGGTCGAGCCCCGTCGTCGGTTCGTCGAAGAAAATGATTTCCGGGCTGGTGGCAATCGCGCGCGCCAGCGCCACGCGTTTTTGCATTCCGCCGGAAAGTTCGACCGGCAAGAGGTCTGCGACTTCGGGCGTGAGGCCAACGGATTTCAGCTTCTCCACTGCCAATTTCTTAGCGGCGTCGCGCTCAATTTTCTTATTTTGCAGCAATGCGAAGGTAATGTTTTCCCAAACGCGCAGAGAGTCAAACAACGCGCCGCCCTGAAACAGCATGCCGAATTTGCTCAGCACTTCCTGGCGTTCACGAAAATTCATGCCGGTGACTTCGATACCGTCGATTTTGATGCTGCCCTTTTCAGGCGTCAGGATGCCGAGGATGCATTTGATCAGCACCGATTTGCCCGTGCCCGACCCGCCTATAACCACCAGCGATTCGCCCTTGTCGATGGACAGGTCGATGCCGTCGAGCACCTTCTTCTTGCCGAAGGATTTACACACGCCGCTGAGTTCGATTTTTGCCATGCTATTTACCGAAAAACACAGCGGTCATGAAATAGTTGCTTAGCAGAATCAGCACCGACGCCGAAACCACCGCATGTGTCGTCGCCGCGCCCACGCCCTGCGCGCCGCCCTTGGAGTGAAAGCCGTGATAGCAGCCCATCAGCGCCACGATAAAGCCGAACACCGATGCCTTGATAAGGCCGGAGACCACGTCCTTGGTTTCGAGATACGTCACGGTGCTTTTCAGGTATGTCGCAGGCGAAAAATGCAGGGAATGCACCGACACGAGGTAGCCGCCGAATACGCCGATGATATCACCCACCAGCACCAGCAGAGGCAGCATGGCAACCCCGGCCAGGAGCCTTGGCAGCACGAGGTATTTATGCGGGTCGGTGGAAAGCGTGACCAGCGCATCGATCTGCTCGGTGACGCGCATGGTGCCGATTTCAGCGGCATAGGCTGCGCCGATGCGTCCTGCGACCATGAGGCCAGCCATAACGGGGCCCAGTTCGCGCGTAATGGCCAGGACGACGACGATGGCGATCGAGCTTTCGGCATTGAAGCGCGAAAAACCGTTATAGGTCTGCAAGGCCAGCGCTGCGCCGGTGAACAGCGTGGTCATGCCCACCACCGGCAGCGAATAATAGCCGATTTCGGAGAGCTGCTTGATCAGCATTTTGCTATAGAAAGGGGGGCGGAAGATGCCGCTGAAGCTGGCCCATACGAATAGCGCTAAGCGCCCCACGGCAGCCAGAAATTCAAAAAAAACACGTCCGATAACGGCCAGGAAATTCATGAGAACGGTTTTAGGAGATAACGGCAATCTTGTAAAGCAAATGGCTTGAACGAGGAAAATCGTCACCTAAACCCGTCACATCACATCTTAGTCACTGCTCAAATCGTAACTTTGAGGAGATAACTGGTTTAGTGATATTTTTCAATAAGCTATTTTTGAGGAAAAAACAGGCCTGTTGGTGCGAATGAAAACATTTTAGATAAATTTTGTGGCAATTTTCCGCGCTTACTGCGGCATTTCGTAAAACCACTACCCTGGGTAGTGCCCTTTATTAAAGAGAGTTACGATGGGCTTACATAACACAACACATAAGGACGTTTATGAGTTATCTACGCCAGGTTCGAGGGATGTTATACCAAGGGAAAAGCCTGGAGGAGGCCTGCAATGAAATCGGCGTCACCGAACAGATTTATCACCGTTGGATCAAAATCACCGAAAGACGCCGCCGCGAACGTGAGGCCATGCAGTTAGAGCGTAACGGTTACCTTGCCATCAATCTCGATAGCGCGACGGCACAGCCTAGCAATTAACCGATATATTCCCGTTTTACGCGCCTGCCGATGCGGGTGAAGATTTCATAGCCAATCGTATGGCTGGCATCGGCGACATCATTCACCGTTTGTTTCTCATTGATGAATTCCACTCGTGAATCCAGCAGCAGGTTTGCAGGCAGGGCCGATACGTCGAGGGCAATCATATCCATCGACACGCGCCCGGCAAACGGCACTTTCACGCCCCCCACATAGGCAGAACCGAGATTGCTGAGTGACCGCGACACCCCGTCGGCATAGCCCAGCGCGATAATAGCCAGCCGCGTGCCTTTTTTGGCGATGAATGAGGCGCCGTAACCCACGGTTTCGTCGCGGTCAGTTTCGCGCAACTGCAAAATAGGGGCGGAAAGCGCGGCCACATGCTGCAATGAGTTGCTACCATGGCAGGAATGGATGCCGTAAAGCGCGCAGCCGGGGCGGCCCAGGTCGAAATGGAATTCTGGGGACATGAACAGGCCCGCTGAGTTGGCAAAGCTCGCTTTGACGCCGGGGAAATATTTAAGTGCGGCTTTAAATCGCGCCAGCTGTTCAGCATTTTTAGGATTTTCCGCTTTTCCTGCGCAGGCCAGATGGCTCATCACGTAGCGAAGGTTCAGTGCATCCGGATTTAGTTTTTTGAGGTCGGTTTCCGTCAACCCCAGCCGCGTCATGCCGGTATCGACATGCAAGATGGCCTCGCCCTTGAAACGCGTGGCCTGCTCAAGACTGTTGAGCACCGGCGTCAGACGGTAGGCGGCAAATTCTTTTTCTTCGCCGGGGAAAATGCCGTTGAATACTGCAATAGGAACATCGGGTAAAATGCCACGCAGCTCGATGCCTTCAAAAAGCGTGGCGACGAAAAATTCGCGGCAGCCCGCCTGAAACAATGCTTTGCTGACGCGTTCGACACCCAGTCCGTAGGCGTTGGCTTTGACGACCGCACCGCAATTTTTTTTAGCGTGAGCCGAGGTGAGCGACTGGTAATTGGCTTTGATGGCGGCGAGATTGACCGTGAGGGTGGGGGACGTCATTTAACTATTCGAGTGCCGCTCCTCAAGATTGCTGAACTGGGTAAGGTTGGAATCGAAGCGCAGGCGCACGTTGCCGATGGGCCCGTTGCGGTGCTTGGCGATGAACACTTCGGCGACGTTATTCACACGATCCATATCCATCTGCCAGGTGGCGTGTTCGGGTGTTCCGGGCTGCGGTTGCTCGCGCGAGAGGTAATATTCTTCGCGGTAAATGAACATCACCACGTCGGCGTCCTGCTCGATCGAACCTGATTCGCGCAAATCCGAGAGTTGCGGAATTTTATCGCGTGCTTTGGTGCCGCGGGCTTCGACCTGACGCGACAATTGCGACAGCGCTACCACGGGGATATCGAGTTCCTTGGCGATGGCTTTGAGCCCTTGCGTGATTTCCGAGACTTCCTGTACGCGGTTATTCTGCGACATGGCGGTGCTGCCGCGCACCAGCTGTAGGTAATCGACCAGCAGCAGTTTGAGATTATGCATCCGCTTCAGGCGGCGGGCGCGGGTGCGAAGCCCGGCAATGGAGATAGCCGGGGTGTCGTCGATGAAGAAGGGAATCTGCGACAGCTCATTACTTGAGCGCACCAGATGCGAGAATTCCTCGGCATTGATTTTGCCGTTAAAAATATGCGACGAGTTGAGCTTGCTGACGCTCGATAACATACGTGTCGAGAGTTGCTCGGCTGACATTTCCAGCGAGAAAAACCCAACGCTGCCCGCTTCCTTGGGAGAAATCTTTTTCGACTTGGCTTCATCGGCCAGCCATTTGCAGGCGTTATAGGCGATGTTGGTGGCCAGCGCCGTTTTGCCCATTGATGGGCGGGCGGCGAGAATGACGAGGTCCGAGCGTTGCAGGCCGCCCAGTAATCTGTCTAGCTCAAGCAGGCCAGTGGTCAACCCCACAACGCCGTTATGCTTGTGGGCGTATTCAGCGTGCTTGATGGCCTCGGTTACGGATTGGCGCAGGGGGCGGAAACCGCGGTCACCCGTACCTTCTGAGGAAAGGTGAAATAGTTTCTGCTCGGTATTTTCAATCTGTTGCAGTGCCGGAACGTCGATCTGCTGCTGATACGCGGTGTTGACGACATCCTCGCCGATGGCAATCAGCTGGCGTTTGAGCGCCAGATCATAAATCATCTGAGCGTAATCGCTTAAATTGATGACGGTGACTGCCGCCGAAGCCAGTTTAGACAGATATGCGCCACCGCCGATATCGGCCAGCGCCGCGTCCTGATCAAAAAAATGTTTGAGCGTGACTGGGTTGGCGATCAGACCTTTATCGTGGAATTTATGGATGGATTCGAGGATGCGCTGGTGTAGTGGTTCGTAGAAATGTTCGGGCCGAAGCTGGTCGCCGATATGCTGTAGGGCTTCGTTATTGACCAGCAGCGCACCCAACAGCGCCTGTTCAGCCTCAATGTTATAGGGCGCCTGGCGCAACGCCATGTCCGCGCCGCTTTTGGCGGGCATAGGGGCGTTGGGATCGGTGCTGAGGAGTAAAGCCATCCTAGAAAACTAACAGGGTTTAATAATGTGGTAAAGCGGGATTCAAAACGAAATGATTGCCGCCATCTCACCCAAAAGAAAAAAGCCAAAACATTGTTTTGGCTTTTTTCCTAATGCAATGAATTAGCTGATTAAGCTGCGTCGTGCTCTCTGCGGATCACGCTGATCGTGATGGTCGTGACCACTTCGGGATGCAGCATCAGGCGAACCGGGTATTCGCCGATGGTCTTGATGGTGTTGGCCAAGATGATCTGGCTTTTGGGGATGTCATGGCCGGCGGCCTTGAGTTCATCGGCCACGTCGCGCACGGAAATCGAGCCATACAGCTTGCCTTCTTGGCTGGCCTGGCGCTCCAGTTTCAGTGTGATGCCGGAGATTTTCTTTGAATGCTCCTCAGCTGCCGCTTTGGATTTTGCGTTTTGTTCTTCGATGAGATGGCGGCGCTCTTCGAAGACTTTTTTATTGTCATCGCTGGCGCGCATGGCTTTTTTCATCGGAATCAGAAAATTCCGGGCGTAACCGTTTTTGACTTTGACGACGTCACCCACAGCGCCGAGGCGGCCAAGACGTTCAAGTAAAATCACTTCCATAGCACAACTCCTACACTGGCGCCGCGTATACGCGGCGGAAAAATTGAGAAAAATTCAAAAGGGTCTAGTTTCTAGACGAAGCCGTGGGTGCTGACAAGTGTTTAATCTGGTGCCACAACCCCACCCCCGATAAAATGAGTGCAGGCCAGAACTGGACGAACATGGATAGATAGATAAAAAACAAGAAAAATCTGCGGCTTGGCCAGGTTTTGCTCGATTCGTGCATCAGGGAGGCGCCCAGAAAAAAATACGGCAGCATGAGCGAAATCAGCGTCGTTTTTCCTAAAAATCGCAAAGATTCACCGCCAATCAGCGAGGCCAGCGCGCAAATGGCCAGCAAAGTGAGCATCCAGCTGGGGATGGTAAAGGGTGTCACCGCGAAATCGGGGCGGATTTGCCGGTTATTATTCTTCAGGAGGCGATTGGCCAGCCAGCCATGGGCATAGAGTGCCACGCCCCACAGCCAGATGGTCATGGAGAAAATAAGGAACGACCATTGTGTCGCCAGTATTTCAATCACGTCACCGAAATCTTTTTGCAAATCAGCAAAGGCTTCATGGATAAGGCGCGCCAGCATGGCAACGATGGTTTCATCCGAAAACGCATAATAGGCGGTGAGCAGGGCGACTGCGGACACGCCATATACCGTCAGGCGCAGCATAATCGTGCCGATGGGGAACCAGATTGCTGTGCCGCTCCGATCGGGGCGGCAGCTCAGTGCCTGAGAGGCGATGGTCCATGAGGGCAAACCCAGAAACAACAGGAACATGATGCCAAGCACGGGTGAATCTGCGATAACGGCGACGATCAGGCTTGCCACGGCGCCTGCGCCCAGCGCCATCTTGGGGTCGCGCCCAAGCCCCAGTGCCAGCAGGGGCAGGGTGGAGATGAACATGAAATAAAAACCAAGCCCCAGGCTGGCAACGAGCAGGAAAATACCACCCGACATCGTGCCGGCGGCCAGAATGGAGAGGATGTATTTAGGCATGAAAATTCCGCTACGTCAGTTTCGCGGGCAACGTATCACAAAACGGCGAAACTACGAATCACTTACTGCGTGACGAACGGGAGCAAAGCCAGGTTGCGTGCGCGCTTGATAGCATCGGCGAGCGAGCGTTGCTTTTTGTGCGACACCGAGGTGATGCGCGAAGGAAGGATTTTACCGCGTTCCGAGATGAAGCGCTGGAGCAATTTCACGTCCTTGTAGTCGATCTTCGGGGCGTTGGTGCCGGTCAGTGGGCAGGTTTTTTTGCGGCGGAAGAACACTTTGCGGCCCGCTCCGGCGCCACCTGCTGCATTATCAAAAGACTTTTCCATATGATCCTATTCCTACTTAATGGCTTCAACGTCGGTTACATCCGGGACTACGTCGACGATAGCGTCGGGGACATAATCATCGCGGCTGCGTGACTGTTGCATCATGGCCGAAGGGCCCTCTTCGATTTCATCAACGCGAACGGTCAGCGAGCGCACGATGTCTTCATTGATGTGGATGTTGCGTTCCATTTCCTTCAGGGCGGCCACGGGCGCATCGATCGCCAGCATAGCATAATGGCCCTTGCGGTTTTTCTGGATTTTATAGGCGAGGCTTTTGAGACCCCAATATTCGTTCTTCACGATCTTGCCACCGCCAGTCGTGATGATTTCGCTGAGGCTGTCCGTCAGCTTGGTGATATCATTGCGCGACAGGTCCTGACGGGCGATGAGAGTGCTCTCGTAAAGAGGCATAGCGATCTAAACTCCTGATAAATACAAAATTCTGTAAAAGGGCTACTAGAAATAGCCAGTTTTTTGCTAAGTGCAAGCGGAATTGTTGCTAAATCGGCGGCTTTGGGTTAACAATGGCCGCCTTACGAACATAAAACCAAAATATTGAGGAAAACCAATGAAAAAAGCGCTTCTTTTCCCAGGACAAGGCTCGCAAACCGTTGGCATGGGCAAGGAGCTGGCCGAGCAGTTTGCCGCCGCCCGTGACGTATTTAACGAAGTGGATGCGGCTTTGGGTGAAAAACTCTCCTCTATTATATTCGAAGGCCCGCAGGAAACCCTGACGCTCACTCAGAACGCCCAGCCGGCCATTATGGCCACGTCCATCGCGGCGCTACGCGTGCTGCAGGCGGAAACGGGATTCGACATAGCGAAAGAAGCGGCCTTTGTAGCAGGGCATTCACTTGGCGAGTATTCGGCGCTATGCGCGGCGGGTTCACTCTCACTTTCCGATACGGCCAAGCTCCTGCGTCTACGCGGCAACGCTATGCAGGCGGCGGTTCCGGTGGGGCAGGGCGCCATGGCCGCGCTGATTGGCGCCGATTTCGACTCGGCCACCGCCGTGGCGGCTGAAGCGGCACAGGGTGAAACCTGCGTCGTCGCCAATGATAATGCGCCGGGACAGGTGGTGATTTCGGGAAGCAAAGCCGCCATTCTGCGCTCGGTAGACATTGCCAAGGCCAAAGGCATCAAACGTGCCATGTTGCTTGATGTGTCTGCACCGTTCCATTGCCCGCTGATGGCGCCTGCGGCACAGGCGATGCAAGCAGCGCTTGCAGGCGTAAAATTTATCGCCCCTGTAGTGCCGGTGGTGACCAACGTGACGGCAAATGCTGTTTCTAATCCCGAGGAGCTTCGCAAGCTCCTGGTCGATCAGGTGACCGGGGTGGTGCGGTGGCGGGAATCCATCCATTATATAAAGAGCCAGGGTGTGACGGGCATCATCGAGATCGGCGCAGGCAAAGTGCTCTCGGGCATGGTCAAGCGCATCGAGCCGGAAATGACCACCGCGAATTTCGGCACGCCTGCGGATCTGGTCGCGTTTGCCACCGCAGCGTAAACCCATGGACGATCTGCCCTCAATCTACCCCTTCTGCGTGTCGCAGATCAGCCATGGCGATAGCATGGGCAGCGTGATTTTTGAGGACAAGGTCAACATCAAGGTCATCATCGACGGCACGGATAACAAAGCCGGGAATGTGATATTGACCAAGGGAGTATATGAGTTCAGTGCCCCACGTTATATCTGTCATAGCAAATGCATCGCCAATGATAATGAGGCTATCGGCTGGGAAATCACACAGAATGGCGGGCAGTTCAACCATCTCTTCACCCGCCACGATACGCGTCCGGGCTATGTCGATGGCAAATCCATGACCACGCTTCCAGCCGATGTGGTGGGGCGAGACCTCGAAGCGGCCTACAGCGTCCTGCTGCAGGCATTGCCAAAACTTAAGACACGCAGTACATCGGAAGCAGAACGAATCATGACGGGCCTTAAGGCCACGCTTACGACATTACAATTAACTCACCTATTATAAGGATACGTACATGTTCTCACTTGCAGGTAAAAAAGCACTTGTCACTGGCGCCACGGGCGGCATAGGCGGCTCCATTGCCAAGGTGCTACATGGCGCTGGCGCACAACTCGCCGTGTCTGGCAGCAAACAGGAAAAGCTGGACGCAGTGGCAGCTTCGCTGGGCGCTACGGGCATACTCTGTGATTTATCCAAACTCGATACGGTCGATAACCTTATTAAAGAGGCGGAAGAAAAATTAGGCGGACTCGATATTCTTGTCTGCAACGCCGGTGTCACATCCGACAATCTGGCACTGCGCATGAAAGACGAAGAATGGCAGAAGGTTATCGACGTCAACCTGACCTCCAGTTTCAAACTGGCCAAGGCGGCGATGCGCGGTATGCTGAAACGGCGTCATGGGCGCATTATTTTTATTACGTCGGTGGTGGGTTCCACGGGTAATCCCGGTCAGGCCAATTACTGTGCTTCTAAGGCCGGGCTCACGGGTATGAGCAAATCGCTGGCGCTGGAAGTGGCGTCGCGCAACATCACGGTGAACTGTGTCGCACCTGGATTCATCGCCACCGACATGACGCATGCACTAAACGACGAGCAAAAAGCCCGCATCAACCAGAACATTCCGCAAGGCCGCATGGGCAGCGCCGATGAGATTGCGTCGGGTGTATTATTCCTCGCCAGCGACGAAGCGGCCTATATTACCGGCCAAACGCTTCACGTAAATGGCGGATTATACATGGGCTAACGGAGCTTTTTTTCTAGCCAAATCAGGCTGGTTATGATACTCCCGATTGAATGCGCTTGACCTTTCGTTCGAGATTGTTATGGTTCCCGGCTTGAACGCTTTTATATTAACTATTAAGGATGAATATCATGAGTGACATTGCAGAACGCGTGAAGAAGATCGTTGTTGAACATCTCGGCGTCGACGAAGCCAAGGCTGTTCCCGAAGCGAGCTTCATTGACGATCTGGGCGCAGACAGCCTCGATACCGTTGAGCTCGTGATGGCGTTCGAAGAAGAATTCAACATTGAAATCCCCGATGACGCCGCTGAAAAAATCCTGACCCTCCAGGATGCTATCAATTACATTCAGCAGCATGCAAAAGCTGCTTAATAGCAGTTTTCCCTCTAGCACTATTTTATCATGAAACGTGTCGTTGTCACAGGTCTGGGTCTGGTCACGCCTCTTGGTTGCGGTGTGGACGTTACCTGGAATAACCTGATTGCAGGCCGTTCGGGGCTTTCGGCCATCACCCATATCGATGTGTCCGACATTCCGGCGCGCGTCGCTGGGCAGGTTCCGCGCGGTAAAGAGCCCGGTCAGTTCGACGCCGACAATTACATCGAGCCCAAGGAACAGAAAAAGATGGATGATTTCATCCACTTCGCCATGGGTGCTGCCACGCAGGCGGTTTTGGATGCCGGTATCGATACACTTTCGGACGAGCAGAAACTCCGCACCGGCGTCATGATTGGCTCGGGCATCGGCGGCCTTCGTATCATCGAAGAGACTGTGTTGATGATGAAGGAAAAAGGCCCGCGCCGTGTCAGCCCTTTCTTTATCCCCGCCGCGCTTATTAACCTTGCCTCTGGTCAACTCTCCATCAAATACGGCTTCAAAGGTCCCAACCACTCAGTAGTGACTGCCTGCTCGACGGGTGCGCACGCCATCGGCGATGCCTCGCGCCTCATCCAGTTCGGCGATGCCGACATGATGGTTGCCGGCGGCACAGAAGCCACTGTCTGCCGCATCGGGCTGGCTGGTTTTGCCGCCGCCCGTGCGCTCTCCACTGGTTTTAACGACACGCCGGAAAAAGCTTCCCGCCCCTGGGACAAAGGCCGCGACGGTTTCGTCATGGGCGAGGGTTCGGGCATCGTGGTGCTGGAAGAATATGAGCACGCTAAAAAACGCGGTGCGAAAATTTATGCCGAAATCGTCGGTTACGGCCTATCGGGTGACGCCTATCACATCACCGCGCCTGCGCCCGGACATGAAGGTGCTTACCGTGCCATGGACAATGCGCTCAAACGTGCGCAACTAAAACCCACCGACATCGATTATGTCAATGCGCACGGCACCTCGACCCCACTGGGCGATGAGCTGGAATTGCAGGCGGTAAAAAACCTGTTTGGCGACCATGCCTATAAAATTTCCATGTCGTCGACCAAATCCGCCATCGGCCATTTACTTGGTGCTGCCGGCGCGGTGGAAGCGATTTTCTCCATTCTGGCTATCCGCGACCAGGTTGCCCCACCGACGCTCAACCTCGACAATCCGTCCGATGGTTGCGACATCGACCTTGTCGCTCACACTGCCAAGAAGCGTGAAATCCGCGCCGCGCTCTCGAATTCCTTCGGCTTCGGCGGTACCAATGCTTCGCTGGTTTTCAAGAAATTATGAGAGAGCCATACCGGCACCTCGATTTACTCTCCTATTCCACCACTCTCGCTGAAAGCTTCAAAAACACTACAGGCAAAGAACTGCTGAACGCCGGTTCGCCTGAGCAACTTGCCGCTGGCCTGTACCATGCGCCGTTTGCGCTGGTATCACATGGCATAGAACCCGACCCAGTATTTTGCTACGCAAATAAAACCGCGCAAGACCTATGGGCAATGGACTGGGATGTCTTTGTCACCCTGCCGTCGCGCCTGTCAGCGCAGCCGGATGAGCAGGAAGAACGTCAGCGCCTGCTGGCACTGGCGCAGCGTCAGGGCTTTGTCGATAATTATTCCGGCATTCGCATCACTGCTGATGGCCGTCGCTTCCGCATAAAAGATTGTATCTTGTGGAATGTCAGCGATAGTAATGGAAAGCGCGTCGGGCAGGCGGCGGTATTTGACCAGTGGCAGTTCTTATGAAAAGTTTTTCCCTACTTGTTGTTTTCACGCTGGCGGTACTGGTCTACGCGTTGTTCGATTTTTTTGCACCCGGTCCGTTGGAAGCGCCTGTCACGCTGCTGTTTGAGCGCGGTCAGGGATTTCAGGCCATGAGCGCCTCGCTGGAAAAATCAGGTGTTATCCGCAATAAATATTTGTTTGAAGCCGAGGCGGTGTTGCTGGGAAGCGCGCGAAAATTCAAGGCTGGTGAATATGAATTCTCTCCGTCCATACCCACAAGCCTGGTGATGGACATGATCGCGCAAGGGCGCGTGGTGATTCATAAAATTACCGTGCCCGAGGGGTTAACGGTGCGCGAAGTGACGGAGTTGCTCAAGGCCGAGCCGCTGCTCACCGGCGACGTGCCCGAAGGCATCGAAGAAGGCGAATTGCTGCCCGAGACCTATCATTTTACTTACGGCGACAAACGTGCAGATTTAATCGAGCGCATGGAAGCGGCGCGCAATAAAACGCTGGCCGAACTTTGGGAACATCGCAAGGAGGGTCTGCCGTATAAAGACCCTGAAGAAGCTGTGACGATGGCCTCGATCGTGGAAAAGGAAACCGGCGTACCGCAGGAACGCGGGCACGTGGCCTCAGTGTTCATCAACCGGCTGCGCATCGGCATGAAGCTACAGACCGACCCGACCGTCATCTACGCTATCGAACACGACAAAGGTGAATTCGGTCGTGCCCTGACGCGGGATGATCTTGCCTATGACTCGCCTTACAACACCTACAAAATCACCGGCCTGCCACCGGGGCCGATTGCCAACCCCGGCCGTGCCGCCATCGAAGCGGTGCTCAATCCGCCGGATACGAAGGATTTATATTTTGTCGCCACCGGCACGGGTGGGCATAATTTTGCCGCCACCGTGGCCGAACATAATGCGAATGTAAGGAAATATCGCGAGCAGGAAAAGAAAAATCAGTAAGACTAGGACTTTTTGGCCCATGTCGCACCCGGCTCGCCGGCGATTTTTGTTGCATAGGTTCTTGCCGGAAGTTTTTTGGCTTCAGTCACTATATCATTGCAGAATTGTGTGAAATTGACGCCGGTAAGTTCTGAGCAATGTTCTAAATTCTTACGTACCATAGTGGCTGTATTTTCGCCGCCTGCTGTAGAGGAGCAGATAAAACTATATTCATTCCCGTCCCATTTTGTGTCCCATTTCGGTTGTATATTCGTTCCTGGCTTGTGAAAGGGTTTTTCAAACTTCTGATAAAGGCGGATGTAGTCGGCTTTGGCTTCATCTGTGGCTGGGCGTATCCAGTAATGAATGGAGTGATATTGCTGCGGTCCCTCGTTCTGCCGCGTGTCCGGAGCAGCCGAATAACAGATCACATCCTCAATGCTCAACACAAAACGGCCATCGGCGCTGGTGTAATCAGCCAGTTTTTTAACAGGAACGGGATCGGGTGTTTTTGGGTGCTCAGGCATGAAGAAATTATGCCTAAGTAAAACCATGTCTGCAATCAATCAAACATGAAATTTTTATGACGGTCTTATTAAGATATTGTTTTATATATTTATATTATGGCAGCCTTGAGCGTGTTTTCCAGCAGGCAGGCAATGGTCATGGGCCCAACACCGCCGGGCACGGGCGTGATGGCCGAGGCGATGCTGAGGCAGGAATCAAAATCCACATCGCCTACCAGTTTAGTTTTTCCACCTTCCGCCGGGATGCGGTTGATGCCGACATCGATCACCACTGCGCCTTTTTTAAGCCATTTTCCTTCCACCATGCGCGGCACGCCGACGGCGGCCACGACGATGTCGGCTTGCTTGACGATGCCGGGCAAGTCCTTGGTTTTAGAATGGGCGATGGTGACGGTACAATTTTGCTTGAGCAGCAGCTGAGCAATAGGTTTGCCGACGATGTTGGAGCGGCCAATCACCACGGCGTGCAGGCCGGATAAATTTCCCACCGTGTCTTTGAGCAGTTTCATGCAGCCCACAGGCGTGCAGGGAACAAAACCGTTCTGGCCGGTGGCAAGCATCCCGGCATTGATAACGTGAAAGCCATCTACGTCTTTGGCCGGGCTGATATCGTTGATAACTGCACTTTCATTGATATGCGCGGGCAGGGGCAATTGTACAAGGATGCCGTGGACGCTTTTATCGTTGTTTAGCTCTTCCACCTTGGCCAGAAGCTGTTCCTGAGTGGTATCTTCAGGCAGAAAAAATTCGAAGGAATGCATGCCGACTTCAAGCGTCTGCTTCACCTTGTTTTTCACATAGACTTCGCTGGCGGGGTTGCTGCCGACAAGGATGACGGCCAGACCGGGGATGATCCCGCGTTCTTTTTTGAGTGCAGCGACTTTCACGGTCAGTTCCTTGCGCATTTTTTCGGCGAAGGCTTTGCCGTCTATGATTTTGGTTTCAATTGTCACAGCTTGGGTACTCCATTAAATATCCGCTCAGCAAAAAACAAAAACGTGGTTGTTGTTTTTTGCTTTGGCGCCGCGGAGGCTGCGCTCGCGTCGCTCGCTAGTCCTCGCTTCGCTCGTCCGGTCATAACTTCGGTACCCCGCTTGTTGTTGAGTACTCAAAATGCAGCGCCTCGCCCGGATGCACCAGCTTATAGGCGGCGTGGGCGGCCTGCGCCGCTTCGGCGAATCCGCATAAAATAAGTTTCAGTTTGTTTTCGTAATTGGCGATATCGCCGATGGCGAAAATCCCCGGCACGGAAGTTTCGCACGTGGACGGGTTCACGGCGATATGGTTACCGTTCAGGTTCAAGCCCCACTGCGCGATGGGACCAAGCTCCATAGCTAGTCCGAAGAAAGGCAGCAGTACGTCTGCGGGCAGGGTGCGCTCTTTTCCATCGAGGTCGGCGGCGATTACGGAAGTGAGCTTGCCATTTTCGCCTTCGAGGCGTGAAAGTTGGTAGGGCACGACCATTTCAATTTTTCCGGCGTCGGCCAGCGCTTTAAGCTTGGCCGCACTTTCGGGCGCGCAGCGGAATTTGTCACGGCGATGGATGACATAGAGTTTCTCGGTGAGTTCCGAAAGTGAAATTGCCCAGTCCACCGCCGAGTCACCGCCGCCGGCGATCACCACTTTTTTGCCGCGGAAATCTTCGCGGCGCGACACGAGATAAAACACGCTTTTACCTTCATACGCCTCAAGCCCCTCCATCGGCGGGCGGTTGGGGCCGAAGGCGCCGCAACCTGCAGCAATCACAATCGCCTTACAGGCAAGATTGGTACCTTTTGATGTGGTCACCTTAAATCCATTCGCAGTTTTTTGCACCGACTCCACCTTCTGGCCGAAATGATAGGTAGGGGAAAAAGGCTTGGCCTGTTGTTCCAGCTTCTCGATCAATTCGGCGGCCATGATGGAAGGATAGCCGGGAATATCATAGATGGGTTTTTCAGGGTACAAAGCGCTGCATTGCCCGCCGATGGCCTCGAGTGTGTCGACCACATGGGTGCGCATTTTGAGCATTCCGGCTTCAAAAACGGCGAACAGCCCCACCGGACCTGCGCCAATTATTACTATATCTGTTTGAATCTCTGTCATAATCATGGGCAATCTACGCAAAAACTAATGAAAAAGTAAGGATTTTTTGCGAAAATCATAAGTCAGAGCTCCTCCAGAAAGGGTATGTGCATGACTTCCGCCATTATCTCCGCTTATGTCCGCTCACCGTTCACGCTCGCCAATAAGGGCGAACTGGCCAAAACACGGCCAGACGACCTACTGGCGCAGGTGATTAAAGGCCTTTTGGCCAAAGCGCCGTTTAACACGGCTGACCTCGAAGATGTGCTGGCTGGATGCGCTTTTCCCGAAGGCGAACAAGGGTTAAACATTGCCCGTCTCGCCAGCTTCATGGCAGGCCTGCCCATGACTACCGGTGGGGTGACGGTGAACCGTTTCTGCGGCTCGTCGATGGATACGATCCACACGGCGGTGGGCAATATCGCCTGCGGATCGGGCGAGGTGTTTTTGTGCGTTGGTATCGAATCCATGTCGCGCATCCCGATGGGCGGGTTTAACCCCAGCCCCAACCCGAAACTCTATGACTCCATGCCTGGCGCCTATATGTCTATGGGTATGACGGCGGAGGAAATCAACAAGACGTTCAAGATTTCGCGCGCCGACCAGGAAAAATTCGCGCTTGCCAGCCACCAGAAAGCGGTTAAAGGCGATTTCTCGGATGAAATCATTGCCATTACCACCAAGGCCGGAAGCGTGACTAAAGATGGCTGCGTCCGCGCCGATGCCAACCTCGAAAAAATGGCCACACTGCCGCCTGCTTTTGATGAGGCAGGCACCGTGACAGCGGCGACCAGCTCGCCCATGACTGACGGTGCATCCGCCGTGCTGGTGACGAGCGAAGCTTATGCCGATAAGAACAAACTTCCCAAAATTGCGCGCATTAAAAGCTTCGCCGTCTCAGGTATCGCTCCTGAAATTATGGGACTTGGCCCCGTCGACGCTACCCGCAAAGCGCTCAAGCGGGCGGGGCTTAGTTTAGGCGACATCGACATCATTGAACTCAACGAAGCTTTTGCCGTGCAGTCCATGGCGGTGATTAAAGAGTTGGGGCTGGATATCACCAAAGTGAATTTAGAGGGCGGTGCTATCGCCATTGGCCATCCCCTCGGCGCGTCTGGCGCCCGCATCACCGGCAAGGCGGCGCAGCTATTGCACAAGAGCGGTAAGAAATACGCGCTGGCGGCCATGTGTATTGGCGGCGGACAGGGCATCGCAACGGTGCTCGAGAAAATCTAATCCGATTACTCATTGTCTTTTAATATCAAAAGCCCATAATTAGAGCGTTACAATCGCTTATGCAGGGAGTTGCAGCATGGCTGAGATCAAAAAAATTGGCGTATTGGGTTCGGGCGTCATGGGCAGCGGCATTGCCGCACTTTGTGCCAATGCGGGTTTTCCAGTCGTGTTGCTCGATATCGTGCTTCCGAACGAAAAAAACCGCAATGCGCTGACCGAGAAGGCCGTTGAAAAGCAGTTGGCGAATAAACCTTCGGGCTTCGTGCATAAAAATAAAGCCAAGCTCATCACAACCGGCAATCTTGAAGACGACCTCAAAAAACTCTCCGACTGCGACTGGATTATTGAAGCAGTGCTGGAAAAGCTCGAAGTCAAACAAGACGTGTATAAAAAAATTGATGCCGTGCGCAAAAAAGGCTCGGTGGTTTCATCCAACACTTCCACCATTCCGCTGCATGACCTGACCAATGGGCTTTCCGAAGCCTTTGCGCAGGATTTCATGATCACCCATTTCTTCAATCCGCCGCGCTTCATGCGGTTGCTGGAAGTGGTGGGTGGGGCAAAAACGCGTCCGGACGCGTTGAAGGATATCAGCCAGTTTGCCGACGTTACGCTTGGCAAGGGTGTGGTGGGCTGCAAAGACACTCCGGGTTTTATCGCCAACCGCATCGGCGTGTTCTGGGCGATGCTCGGGCTGCTCGAAGCCATTAAAATGGGTATTTCCGTTGAGGCCGCCGACGCGGTGATGGGTAAGCCGGCGGGTATTCCCAAAACCGGCATTTTTGGTTTGTTCGATTTAATCGGTATCGATCTAATGCCGCTGATTGCCAAGGAAATGCTCAAGTCGTTGCCTGAGAACGACGCGTTCCGCAAACTCTATTCCGAGCCAGATCTGGTCACCAAAATGATCAAGGACGGTTACACAGGCCGCAAGGGCAAGGGCGGATTTTACCGCATCAATAAAGACGGCGAGAAAAAAATCAAGGAAGTGATCGACCTTAAAACCGGCGAGTATCACGCTGCGGTAAAAAAAGTCGACCTAGCCAGTATCGAAGCGGCCAAAGGTGGCTTGCGCGCGCTGGTCGAAAGCAAGGATATCGGCGGGCAATATGCCTGGGCGGTGCTTTCGGGCACGCTGCATTACGCTGCGTCGCTGATTCCTGAAATCGCCGATGACGTGACCGCGGTCGATGAAACCATGCGGCTGGGCTATAATTGGAAATACGGCCCCTTCGAGATGATCGACAAACTCGGCGTGGACTGGTTCATCGCCAAGCTCAAGGCCGACAATATTCCGGTGCCGCCTATCCTGGAAAAAACCGCTGGAAAAACATTCTATAAAACCGAAGGCGGCAAACGCCAGTCGCTTTCGCTTGCCGGAACTTATAAACCCATCGTTCCGCCTGCCGGTTCGCTCATGCTTGCCGACATCAAGCTGGGTGCCAAGCCCGTACTGAAAAACGGTTCGGCTAGCGTCTGGGATTTGGGCGACGGTATCGCCTGTCTGGAACTTACCTCGAAAATGAATTCGGTCGATCCCGATATTCTCACCATGATTGAGCAGACCATCGCGCTGGTCAAAAAAGATTTCAAGGGACTGGTGATTGGTAATGACGCCGATAATTTCTCGGTCGGTGCGAACTTAGGCTTCATCCTCATGGCGGCCAATATCGCGGCCTGGGGGCAAATCAGCGACGTGATTCGCAAGGGCCAGCACACCATGATGGCGCTGAAATATTCGCCCTTCCCGGTGGTGTCGTCGCTGTCGGGCATGGCACTCGGTGGCGGCTGCGAAATGATTTTGCACAGCAACGCCGTGCAGGCGCATGTCGAATCCTATCCCGGTCTGGTCGAGGTCGGCGTTGGCTTGATTCCGGCCTGGGGCGGCTGCAAGGAAATGCTGTTGCGCCATCTGGGTCAGCAAAAAGCCTCATCGGGCATGATCGGGAACCTCATGGCGGCGGGCGGTTCGATGCCGGCGATTTCCAAAGTGTTTGAAAACATCGCCACCGCTAAAACCGGCGGCTCGGCCGAAGAAGCACGCGACCTGAAAATCCTGCGCGACTCCGACAAAATCAGCATGAACCGCGCCCGCGTGCTGGCGGATGCGAAAGCCAGATGTATCGAGATGGCCAAGGATTATAAAACACCGCAACCTGAGACGTTACACCTTCCCGGCGGTACGGCCAAAGTGGCGCTCAATATGGCGCTGGATGGCTTCAAGGCCGTAGGCAAGGCCACGCCGCATGACGTGGTGGTGTGCAAAATCCTGGCCAACGTGCTTTCCGGTGGCGACACCGACATGTCGGACGAGTTGACCGAACAACACATACTCGATCTTGAGTTCGAGGGCTTCATGGAATTGGTGAAAACCAAAGGCACTATTGCCCGCATTGAGCACATGCTTGATACCGGCAAACCGTTGAGGAACTAATTCTACTAGGCTGGCCGACTCTCTTGAAAGCGTCGTGCTCATTCCTGTCAGTTAGCGTTGCTAACCTTGAGTCTTGTGCGCGCCGCTTTTTTCGCATCCGGCTCACCCTAGCGAATTAGATAACACTTATCATTAGTTATAAATATAATACCTGTATGAAGCCTTTTATACCTTCTATTTT